>Ga0181535_10000330_pt1 | contig 72936 bp, 60 predicted proteins | sample PEATcosm2014_Bin_44_FD_119774 | JGI IMG/M metagenome (GOLD analysis project Ga0181535, IMG submission 119774) | Peatland microbial communities from MTU Mesocosm Facility, Houghton, MI, USA - PEATcosm2014_Bin17_30_metaG | ecosystem: Environmental > Terrestrial > Soil > Wetlands > Peat | place... | reverse complement strand
GCATCGTCGACGCCTTCCACGGGCTGGGAACCGCGGGGGCGGCAACCCTGCGCGCGGTGGCGCCGGGCATCAGCGAGGCGCTGATCACGACCGCGGCGGGGTTGTTTGTCGCCGTGCCCGCCAGCATCGCCTACAACCAGTTCTCCGCGCGGATCAGGGTCTTTGCCGCTAGGATCGACGACTTTTGCCGCGAGCTGCTGAATTCGCTCGAGGAGATTCCGGTGCGTGCCGTGCTGGTGCAGAGGCCTGCCGGCCAAGCCTCTGCCGCCGGCCCCGAGGCCGCGAGGCCGGAGAGCGCAAAAGAGGTGGACCGTGGCCTATTCAAGTAGCTACGGACAGACGCGGAGTTCACTGGCGGAGATCAACATCACGCCGCTGGTGGACGTGGTGCTGGTGCTGCTGATCATCTTCATGATCTCGGTGCCGGTCTTGCAGTCGGGCATCGAAGTGGCCGTGCCCAAGACGCGGACGGTGAAAGAGGTCACCGAACAGCGGATGGTGGTGACGATCGACCGCGAGCAGCGGGTCTTTCTCAACGATCAGCCGGTCAATATTCACGATCTGGGGCGGAAGCTGCGTCAACCCGGCGCCGACGACGCCAAGAAGGTGATCTATCTGCGAGCCGACGAGCGGGTTCCGTTTGGCGCCTTTGCCAGCGTGATGGATGCCGTGAAACAGGCGGGAATTACCAATATCTCGATTGTGACGCAGCCGCTCGAAACGAAGCCGGCGGGCGGAAACTAGCCGAAGGGTGTTATGGAGCATGTGCTGACAGGTGGCGAACGGCTGGAGCGCGTGCTGAGGCGGGAACCATTGGCTGCCCCGGCCGCTGGATCGCTGTTGCTGCACGCCGCGCTGGCCGGGAGCATTGTCGCCTATGGCCTCTGGGGCGGACTCTTTCATCACAACGTCTGGGGCAGCGCCGGCAGCGGCGGCGCGATCCAGGTCACGCTCGTGACTCATGCTGCTCTTCCTTTGCCCTCCGATCAGCCGCCTAACGACAATGTGCTGGCCACAGAGACGCCCAGCCAGGCCCCGGCAGAGCCTACACCCAAGACCAAGCAGGCGGTCGACGAGACGGCGATTCCCATCAGCGGCAAGCAGGCGAAGCCCGATCCACGGAACACGCGTAAGACGCAACTGCATCAACCGCAGGAAGACAACCGTGCGCAGTATGGCGAGCAGGCAGGCTCATCGATTCCCCGGGCCGTGCAGCCGCAGGGCTTTACCAGCGGCCAGACCACGGTAAGCGATGGCGACTTCGGCAGCCGCTTCGGCTGGTACGTTGACAACCTCAATCGCAAGATGGCTTCGAACTATTACAAGCCCGAGGTGGACCCTCACACGCCGCGAGGGACCAGGGCGTACATCCAATTTGCCATCAACCGGGACGGCAGCGCGAGCGGCGTGCAGATGAATCAATCGAGCGGAAGTTCCACTCTTGACCGGGCCTGCCTGCGCGCCGCGCAGCGCGTAGATACCTTCGGGCCCCTGCCCGCGCAATACAACCAAAGCATCTTGATGGCCACTTACTATTGCGAGTACTAATACCTCGAATCTGAGATTCGATTACATATGAGCTGTCATCCTGAGCGACCGGAGCGAAGCGAAGGGAGTCGAAGGACCTGCGGTTCAGGTACTCTGTGACGCAAACTCTCCCTCGATAAATCCATCGAACTTCAGGGATTCCCAAGCCCTGCACCGTCCCTCGGAAGTAAAATAGAGTTGTGATCGATAGCCGCTCTTTACTGCCTGGAACAACGAAGCCCGGCAACAAGGCTGGCCGCATCAAAAAGTCCGTAAAGATCATTCACGCTCAACCCGAGGAAGGATTGCGCACGGCATGAAGGCATATTCCCGGATCAGTTTTCTCCTCTCGGCGGTTCTGGCCACGTTTGCAGCCCTGCCTGCGCCGGCCCAGGACTGGATTCATACCGGATCGAATCTCGGCAACGACCGCATCCGCATCGCCGCGGCAGATTTCAAACCGGTCAGCGCCGATCCGCAGACTCCCGCATTGAAGGCGGCCTTCGATGCCACGCTCCAGTCCGACCTGGCCAACGCCGGCATCTTCGACCTGGTCTCGAAGAGCATGGCGCCCCAGGCCACGCCCGGTTCGCAGCAGGAGATCAATCTGGCGCAATGGGCTGCCGCGCCCTCCAATGCGGCTATGGTGGCCTTTGGCGCGCTCTCGGTCGCCAACGGCCGGCTCGCCGTCTTCGGCTGGCTCGACGACGCCCGCAACACCGTCAGTCCGCAAGTCCTCGGCAAGCAATACAACGAACAGGCCAGCGAAGATATGGCGCGCACCATCGCCCACCGATTCGCCGATGAAATCATTCTGCGGCTGGGCGGAGGCATCGACGGCATCGCCGAGACAAAGATCTACTTCGTAAGCCAGCGCAGCGGCACCAAAGAGATCTGGCAGATGGACTACGACGGCCAGAACCAGCATGCGGTCACTCACCTGGGCACCATTTCACTCTCGCCGCGCATCTCGCCGGACAACACGCGCATCGCCTTCGCTTCCCTGGGCCGCGAAGGATGGGCGGTCCGCATGTACTCGCTGGAACTTGGACGCCTGGTGAACTTTTCCGCGGGAACGGCCGGAGGAAGCAACCAGTCTCCGGCTTGGTCGGGCGACGGGACGAAGATCGCCTTCTCGTCGTCGCGCTCGGGTGATCCTGAGATCTGGGTGGCCGACGCGAGCGGAGCCAATCTGCGGCGGCTGACCAGTTTTGTCGGACCCGATGTCTCGCCGACCTGGAATCCGCGGACCAACGCGCAGTTGGCTTGGGTAAGCGGGCGCACCGGTCTGCCGCAGATCTACACCATGGACGCAGACGGCTCCAACGTTCAGCGCCTGACTGACGGGGGATATGCCATCTCTCCGTCATGGTCACCCAATGGGCAGTTTCTGACCTTCAGTTGGAACCGCAAGTACGGTCCCGGCGATCCCGGCGGCCAGGACATTTACGTGATGGATATCGCCAGCAAGCGCTGGCTACAGGTTACCCACGAATCGGGCAGCAACGACTTTCCCTCCTGGGCGCCGGACGGAAGGCACATTGTTTTTGAGCGCTCCATGAGCCCCCACAGCCACCAGATCTGGTCGATGCTGGCCGACGGCACAGAGCAGCATCAACTGACCCAGACCGGCGAGAACTTCATGCCCAACTGGAGCTGGAAGTAACCCTTGGACGCCGCATGAACCCGAGCCGGGAAGGCTCGGCCGATGAAACTTTCCGGGCTATTGCACTATCATACTGTTGATGACAATCAATTTGCGGAAGGAGTAGTACATTGAATCGACTGCATCGCTTTCTGTTACCCCTCGTTCTGCTTGCCGCCTTGGTCGCGGTTGCCGGTTGCGGCAAAAAGACGCCCAAGTCTTCCCCCGCTGAGACTGCTCCTGCGACGACGATCACGCCCGCTCCCACAGCGCAACTGACTGCAACGCCCGCATTTGTCTCCGCCGGCGACCAGGTTCAACTGAACTGGACCACGACCGGCGCCACCACAGTCTCCATCGACGGCATCGGCGACGTACCCAGCTCGGGCGTGAAGACCGTCAAGCCCTCTGAGTCGACCAGCTACCATCTGGTCGCTCGCGGCGATGGCGGAACGGCGGAGGCCACGGCTCGCGTGACCGTGAATGCGCCGCCGGCTGTTGTGGTGCCCACCAGCACCATGACTCCGGAAGAGGAGTTCAAAGGCGCGGTTCAGGATATCTTCTTCGATTACGACACCTATGACATCCGTGGCGATGCAGAGGCCACGCTGGCACGCGATGCCTCTTACCTGGTCAGCCGTCCGAATATAAGGATCGTGATCGGCGGCTACTGCGACGAACGCGGCTCCAACGAGTACAACCTGGCGCTCGGCCAGAACCGGGCCAACGCGGCTAAGAGTGCTCTGATTTTGGCGGGCGTCGAAGCCAGCCGCATCCGCGTCGTCAGCTACGGCAAAGAGAAGCCATTCTGCGCCGAGTCGACCGAGGAGTGCTGGCAACAGAACCGCCGCGCCGGATTCACATTGGACCAGTAAACGACTGTAGTCAGCGATCAGCTTTCAGCGGCCAGCTCTTTGAGCGCTCCAGATCGAACGCAAGGACTCCCGGAAGCCAAAGCCGACGGCTGACAACTGATAGCTGACAACCGCTTCACAGGTGACTCATGCAAAAAATGCGCACACTTCGCAATCGTCTTTTCGCGGCGGGATTTTTCGCCATGGTTCTCGTTTTGCTGCCCGTGCCGGTGCACGCCGCATCGAAAGAGATCATCGAGCTGCAAACGCAGGTGCAGCAACTGCTCGACCAGGTGCAGCGGCTTCAATCAACGGTTGACTCGCGCTTTGGCGTGCTGCAGAACCTGGCCCAGCAGACCGCGGACAATGCCAACCAGATGAGCGCCGCTGTAAGCGCGCTGCAACAGAAGATCGGCGCGCAGAACGATGCAGTCAACACCAAGCTGGACGGCACCTCCGGCCAGATGCAGTCGCTGAACGACTCGGTGGACGAGTTGAAGTCGCGCATCGCCAAGCTGGACAAATCGATTCAGGACTTGCAGACGCAGTTGCAGAATATCCAGACCCCCGCCGCACCTGCCGTCGCTCAACCGAGCGCCGCTCCGGCTCCCGCGCCTGCTGGCGTCGTTCCCGTGCCCGCTCCTGCTTCGAACACCGTGCCTTCTGCCATGCAGACACCGCCGCTCAGGGAAACCTTCCAGGCCGGAGTGCGGGACTTCAACGCGGCAAAGTACGAGGTCGCTGCCGGAGAATTTCAAGATGTGCTGCACTTCTATCCGCTGGACGAACTGGCCGGCTCGGCGCATTTTTATCTCGGCGAGATCGACTTCCGGCACAACAAGCTCTCCGACGCGGTAAAGGCCTACAACGCCGTTCTCGAAGGCTTCCCCGGCAACGCCAAAGCCCCGGCCGCGCAACTCCACAAGGGAATGGCTCTGCTGCAAATGGGCAGGAAGGACGCAGGCATTCATGAGCTGCGTCTGCTCATCCAGCGCCATCCCCAAACCCCCGAGGCCTCCCAGGCGCGCACCAGGCTGACCGCGCTGGCCGCGAAACCCGCGGCGGCACACCAGGATACCGACCCGCAGCAGTGAGCCCGTACCTTGTTTTGGAAACAGCAAAGCCCCGCATTTGCGGGGCTTTGCTGTTGCGCTGGTTAAGTCAGCCGACTATTCGATTTCCATGCGCTCGATCAGGCCTTGGCGAATGGTGTATGCATGACGCACTGCGGTGTCGATGAGCAGTTTGCCGTTCAGATCGCGAACTACCTGATGGACGTGGACAACGGTCCGTTGTCCCTCATCCTTTTCCATCCGCAATGGTTCGACGTGCGGGTCAATCACGCCCCATTGACGAGTCCAATACTCACGAACACCATCGTGCCCGTAAACGTACCCGCCCTCCATCCCATTCGGCCAAACCACGTCTGGATGCATCAAAGCCAACACCGAATCGATGTGGCGGGCATTGAATTCGCGATAAGCGGTATTCAATAGCTCGCGGTCATCGAAATCTGAATCATCGACCACAATCCCTCCGCCTATTTCAGCGTCGCCATCAGCGCATCCAGCGCCGACTTCGGTGGCCGGGTCACCGATTCCGGCAACGTCGCCAGCGGCTCATCCACCACGTTCAACAAATCGATGAAGGTCGGCTTCTCCGTGTCGATATAGAAGACGCCGGTGAGGATCTCGTCCTTCTCCTGCGCCTCCATCATGGTGCGCACGGCGTTGGCTTTGTCGGTCGGGTCGTAGTCTTCGAGCAGCTTGCGCAGGCGTAGATTCGAGCCGTCGTGCATCTCCACCTCGTAGATCGCGCCGGAATCGTAATCGACTTCAATCTCATCGAAGCTGGCTACAAAGCCGATCTCGTTGATGGGCTCGTCATTCTCCTGCATGAATTTGTAACTCTTCGTCGACCCCTCATGGTCGTTGAAAGTCACGCAGGGGCTGATGACATCCAGCAGCACCGTGCCCTTGTGAGAGATGGCGGCCTTGAGCACTGAGAGCAATTGCTTCTTGTCTCCGGAGAATGATCGCGCCACAAAAGTCGCGCCCAGCTGAACCGCCAAGGCGCAGGTGTCGATCGGGGGCAGATCGTTCACCACGCCGGTCTTGAGCTTCGAGCCCAGATCGGCCGTGGCGGAGAACTGGCCCTTGGTGAGCCCGTAAACCCCGTTGTTCTCGATGATGTAGATCATTGGCAGGTTGCGGCGCATCATGTGAACGAACTGACCCATACCGATCGAGGCCGTATCGCCGTCCCCCGAAACCCCAATCATCGTCATCGTATGGTTGGCCAGGATCGCGCCCGTCGAAATGGCCGGCATGCGCCCGTGCACACCGTTGAACGCGTGCGAGCGGCTCAAGAAATAAGCCGGAGTCTTCGACGAGCAGCCGATGCCACTCATCTTCATCACGCGCTCTGGCTCGACGCCCATCTCGAACATCGCGTCGACAATGCGTTCTGAGATGGCGTTGTGCCCGCAGCCGGCGCAGAGCGTGCTCTTGCCGCCGCGATATTCAAGCACCGGAAGGCCTATATGGTTCACTTTGGGAGCGGGGGCAGCGGTTGCCATTTAGAGGCCCTCCTTGACTGCAAATTGTTCCGTGATCGATTCGGCGTCTACCGGCAATCCGTTGTAGTGCAGGATACTGCGCAGCTTGATCACCTGATCGGCCGGCAGATCGAGCTTGAGCAGGCTCGCCAGTTGCGCGTCGCGATTCTGCTCGACCACATAGACGCGCTGATGGGCAGCGACAAAGTCGTGAACCTCGTGGTTGAAGGGCCATGCGCGCAGGCGCAGATAGTCCGGCTCCTGTCCATAGCGCTGCCTGATCTGGTCCAGACTCTCGATCAACGCGCAATGGGTCGACCCATAGGCGATGAAGCCAATCTTTGAGCCCGCGTCTCTCACGCTCACCGGAGCGGGAACCATCCCCCGCGCCTTCTCAAATTTGAGCGCCAGCCTGTCCATCAGGGCTTGATACTCATCCGGGTCCTCAGTGTAGAGAGCCGCGTCATTGTGCCCCGAGCCGCGCGTAAAGTAGGCGGCCTTGGGATGCGGAGTTCCGGGCAGCGTCCGCCATCCGATGGCGTCGCCGTCCACATTGCGGTAGCGGGCAAAGCCGCCCAGGCGGTTCAGATCGTCGGCGGTGAGCACCTTGCCGCGGTCCAGAGGCTTTTCGGGATAATCGAAAGGCTCCGAGATCCAGTTGTTCATGCCCAGATCGAGATCGGTCAGCACAAATACCGGGGTCTGCATCCGCTCCGCCAGGTCAAAGGCCGCCTGAGTGAACTCGAAGCACTCCTTCACCGAACCCGGCAGCAACAACGGGTGCTTCGTATCGCCGTGCGAGAGAAAAGCTGCTGAGAGCAGATCGGCCTGTTGTGTACGCGTCGGCATACCGGTGGAGGGCCCACTGCGCTGCACGATGACGATAACGCCGGGGATCTCAGCGTAGTAGCCCAGGCCGGTAAACTCGGCCATCAGCGACATTCCGGGGCCTGAAGTCGAAGTCATCGCCCGCGCGCCCGCCCAGCCCGCTCCCATCACCATGCCAATCGCCGCCAGTTCATCCTCGGCCTGCACCACGGCAAAGGTGGCCTTGCCCTCCGGCGAAACGCGCAGCTTCTTCAGCAGGTCTGTAGTCGCCTCCACCACTGAAGTGGATGGCGTGATCGGGTACCACGCAACCACCGTCACGCCGGCAAAGACAGCGCCCATGCCGCAGGCCGCATTGCCGTCGATGACGATCTTGCCGGCCGTCTCATTCATCTTTTCAATGAAGTACGGGTCGCGCTTGGTCAGACTCTGCTGGGCATAGTCAAAGCCCGCCTTCACCGCGCCAAAGTTCAGATCGAAGACCTTCTGTTTCTTTGCAAACTGACGGCGCAGACCGCTCTCAACTACACCAAGATCGATGGCCAGAATCTGCGCGACGACACCCACGTAGACCATATTCCTGACCAGCTTGCGCAGCTTGGGCTCGGGACAGATGGCGGCCGTAATCTTGTCGAACGGGACGGGATAGAAGAAGACGTCCTCGCGCGCCTGATTCAGATTCAGGCTCTTGTTCAGGCCCTCTTCGTAGATCACCACGCCTCCGGCAGGCAAGGCCCGCACATCGGCCTGGGCGGTCTCAGGATTCAGCGCGACCAGAATCTCGGATTCGCGCTTGCGCGCGACATACCCATGTTTGCTGGCCCGGATCAGAAACCACGTCGGTTGTCCGGCGATGTTTGAGGGGAAGAGGTTCTTTCCGCTGACGGGAACCCCCATTCCGAAGATGCTCTTCAGCAATACACTATTGGCGGACTGCGAGCCGGAGCCGTTCACCGTGGCTATGTTGATGCTGAAATCGTTTGTAATCCGCTCTTGCGTACTCAAAGCGCCCTCAAGCTGACCGAGGGCCAGGTCTCCTGTCGCCATGTGGCCGGATTCCCTTCCTGTTCGTTATGGAGAGAGTCAGTCTCCCTCTCATTTGATGTGATTATAGTCACATTTCAAAGGATGCGTCCTTGCCTAAGAATTGTTGGTAACCAGGCAGAGTCCCACGAGATGGGACTGGCTCATGCCATTCCGGGAGAGAAGTACAGGACAAACTATCGAAGGAATGGAATGCTTCTGCCCATAGACTGCAACTCTTTGCACCTGACCCAATTAAGATCTTCTAAGTTATTGATTTTAAATTTTCTATAATGGACCCGGAATTGCTACAAACAGTTTAGAAAACACTCACCTTCGGACGAGCCGGCAATCAAGGGGCTTGGCGAAGGCTTGTTCCCACCCAGCCGCGTTGAACGAGGAATCGTTTGCGTCGAATGAACGTTGTTAAGGATATGCACGATGAGTAAGTTTCCCTTGGTTCTTGCAGCCCTTCTGACCGGCGCTCTGGCAGCGCACGCCGATAATCTCGTCTCAACTCAACCGTCGGGCAGCGATTCGGTTGACTGGTCGCAGCTTGGATCTGCCGGCACAACTATCGGCGCCACTTTTGCTTTCACCAGCGCGCAAGGAGTAGCAGGCACCGGAGTATACGCTAATCCGGGAGACTCGATGGGCGTCTATAGCCAACCGGGTGAGGTGGGCGCCATTTTGCAGCAAAGTAGCACTTGGAATGGTAGCTTCGCTCCAGGCGCCTACCTCAACTGGACAGAAAACAGCGGACCTCTTACGCTGACTCTTGCTTCGGGCTATACCGAGATCGGGGCTCAGATCGAAGCTGATTTTTGGGGCGCATATACAGCCCAGATCTGCGATGCCAACGGCTGTTTCACAGAAAGTGGCGTCAACGAGGGAGCGGGCGACAACAGCGCCATCTATCTCGGCATCGACAGCTCAACACCCATCAATTCAGTAACTTTCAGCCTGACATCTGCGGTCAGCGACCCGGACGATTTCGCCATTAGCGGCCTAACGCTCGATAGTGGTTCGTCCGCGACTCCAGAGCCCAGCAGCCTGATTCTTCTCGGAACAGGACTGGTGGCTTTCGCCGGCGCAATGCGCAGAAAGCTCGCTCGCCAGGCCTAACCTGAACAGATTCCAATCCCCGGATCAGTGAACGAGAGAACCGTGACAGCCAAAGCTGCCACGGTTCTTTTTGCGTCAAGTGTCCGATTCACCGACCCCATCCTGAACCGATTTCGCCAGTTCAGCCCGTCGCTAGACGCGCCGAGTCCCGATTCCAGCGGGTGAGCAGGATCGAAGCAATGAGGATCAAGGCCGCCAGAAGGCCGATCCATAGCCCATAGATCCCCCAATGAAGCACAAAACACAGTGTTAGCCCCAGCGGAAGCCCCAGCACCCAGTAGCCCGCCAGATGGGCCAGCATGGGAACCCGCGTCTCGCCCAGCCCGCGCAGCGCTCCTGTCGAGACGACCTGGATGCCATCGAAGATCTGAAAGATCGCCGCCAGACCCAGCAGGCTGCGCCCTAGAGCCATCACCTGAGGATCGCGCGTGTAGAGGGCGATCAGCGGCCCCGGCGCAGCCACGAAGACGATCGCAGCCACAAGCATAAAGGCCGTGCCCAGTCCCAGTGCGAGCCATCCGGCGCGGCGGGCCCGCTCGCGATCTCCGGCGCCGACCGCATGGCCCACGCTGACGGCCGCCGCGGAAGCCACTCCCAGTGGAACCATGAACGTGAGGCTGGCGTAGTTGAGCACGATCTGGTGGGTTGCCAGCGCCACCGGGGTCAGCCATCCGGCCGAGAGCGTGACCAGATTCCATGCGCCTACCTCCAGCAGGATCTGCCCTGCAGCCGGAGCTCCCAGTTTCACCAGTCGCCTGAGCCGCTCTAGACTCGGTCCGGCCCAGCGGCGGAAAAGCGGATGGCCGCGCTTGCGTTCATACCGCCAGGCAAAGCCGAGCAGCGCCGCAGCCATGAAGACCCGCGAGACCAGTGTCGAAATGGCCGAGCCATTCACGCCCAGCGCCGGCATCCCCAGCTTGCCGTAGATCAGCACCCAATTGCCAAACCAGTTGAGCAGGTTGGCCGCGACGAAGGTGACGGTGACGACGCGCACATCCCCCACCCCCTGCAGGTAGCGGCGCGTTCCGCCGTAGAGCAGCAGCGGCAGCGTCCCCCAGTTCAAGATTCTCAAGTACGCGGCGGCTGGAGCGGCAACCGCCGGATTGATGCCAAAGTGCGCGAAGCCAAAGCTGGCCAGAAAGACCACCAGCATCAGCGGTGGAGCGGCAACGCAGGCCAAGTAGACGCCTTGCGCCAGCCAGCGGTGGCATTCTTCGTGATCCCGGCGCCCGAAGGCCTGCGCCACCAGCGTGTCCAACCCCAATAACAACCCAATGCCAAAGAGCGATGGCGTATTGCAGACGGCATTGCCCAACGCCACTGCCCCGATCGCGGCAGGTCCCAGTTTGCCCACCATGATGGTGTCGACGATGCCCTCGGCCATCCAGCCCAGTTCGCTCAGCACCACCGGAACGGCCAGCGCCACCATCGCGGCCAGTTCCGGTCTCCACTTGGGTTGTGTTTGGCCCATCTACTTAATCTAACCGGCTTCGGCTAAAGTCGAGTCACCCTCCGCGGCAGTGTATCGATTGCTCTGTACTCTCCCGCGGATTCTTAAGAGAATTGCCCATCTTTTAACCGAACTCCACTCCAATCTTCATCATCTTCAGCCGGCACGCTCCGTAAACTCCGGGTAGACTCCAGAATCGCGCCCCGATTCGGAGCCCAGGAGCTACCAGCGATGGCGACCTCGAACAGCCAACCCAGTGAGTTCAAAGTCAGGCAGATGACCTTCGGCGACATTTCAGCGGTCATCGATTTGCAGATGCGCGCATTTCCAGGCCTGCCGCCTTGGAGGCCCGAGCAGTTGGAGCGCCACCTGGGGATCTTTCCCGAGGGGCAACTGGTGGTGTCGGACGCTGCCGGGCGCGTCCTGGGTTCTGCCAGTTCCCTGCTGATCGACTGGGACGACTACGCCGAGTCGGCCAACTGGTCCTCCATCACCGGAGATGGATCGTTCGACACCCATAACCAGTTGGGAAAGACGCTCTACGGCGCCGACATGGGCGTAGACCCGGAGATGCGGCAAAAGGGCATTGGCACGCTTCTTTACGAGGCGCGCAAAGATCTCATCCGCGAACGGGGACTCAAGCGGCTGCTCACCGGCGGACGCATCGCCGGCTACTCCGAGGTCGCCGGCCAGATGACGGCCAAGGAGTACGTGGCCCAGGTTGTCGATGGCAAGCGCAGAGATCCGGCGCTCACCTTCCAGCTTGAGAATGGCCTGGTGGTGCTCGATGTTGTCCCCGGCTACATGCACGACCTGGAATCGCACGGCTTCGCCACGGTGCTGGAATGGCTCAACCCGGAGTACACATCCTCGGTGTCGTTGCAGGCCAGCCTTCAGCACGCTGCTCTCGAACAGGCCTCCGCCGAGGCCTTGCGCGGCACACCGCGCCCGCGCCGGGTGCGCATTGCCGCGGTCCAATACCTGCTCCGGCCAATCGCCTGTTTTGAAGACTTCGTGCACCAGGTCGAGTTCTTCGTCAACAGCGCCAAGGATTACCACGCTCACTTCGTTCTCTTTCCCGAGTTCTTCACCATGCAGTTGCTCAGTTACATCAATGAGCCTGCTCCGGCGATGGCCGTGCGGCGCCTTGCCCGCTTGGCGCCCCAATATGAAGCGCTCTTCATTCGGCTTGCCAAGGAGACGGGAATCTACATTATTGGCGGCACCCATCCCGTCTTTCAACGGGGCAAGGTATTCAATGCCGCGCATCTCTTCACACCCAACGGGCAGGTCTTCCGCCAAAAGAAGGTCCACCTCACCCCTACCGAAAGCGGTCCTTACCAGTTGAGCCGCGGACACGGCCTTTACCTCTATCACACGGACTTCGGCAACATCGCAATCATGGTTTGTTATGACGTGGAGTTTCCCGAAGTGGCGCGGGTGATGGCCGAGGCCGGCGCAGAGATTCTCTTTGTGCCCTCATGCACCGACGGGCGCGAGGGCTTCTGCCGCGTTCGCTACTGCGCTCAGGCCCGGGCCATCGAAAACCAGGTCTACGTCGCCATGACCGGCACGGTGGGCAATCTTCCGCTGGTCCCCTACATGAATACCAATTACGGCCAGGCCGCCATCCTCACTCCCTCGGACTACTTTTTCGCCCGCGACGGAATTGCCGCCGAAGGCACCATCAACCAGGAACAGTTGGTGGTGGCGGACGTCGATCTCGATCTCCTCGATGAGCAGCGCGTCAACGGAAGCGTCATTCCGCTCCAGGATCTGATTAAAGACGCCTACGACAGCGTGGTCCATTTTTCTGACTACAAAGGCCAGAAGCCGCCCGAGCCTGCCCTGACCGATGTTCTTGCTACCGGCCGGAACCGGGATGTGGAGACCCGAAGAGGCCAGGAGATTGAAGGAATAGAGGCTGACAAAAGGGCAGACCGGCAGGGGGTTCCGGCAGACTGATGGAACCCGGAACCGCGCAACAGTCAAAGGCGGCAAGCATCGGAATCGCGCGCAGCGCGGCCTCTACTTCGCTTGCGTTTGCCCCACGCCTCCGATCGAATTGCACGCCGCCAATGCAGGCAAAGCTAGACGATAGGCTCTAGTGCGTCTTCAATTTTGACCTTGGCGATGTCCTGCTCGATCATCTGCCTTTCATCATCTGTGGCATAACAATTCCCATTCAAATACGCCTGACTGGCATCGAGATATTCGGTCCGAAAGGCTGGCGTATCCGGCGCGTAGTTGAACTTCCTCACGGCCTCGCTCATACGGGAGCCAGTCACTGCGCAGCGCAGATGCGCCGCCCAGGTGCTGTCGTCATTGCTGACAATGATGAAGTCCTTGGGGAAGAGCTTGAGGTAGCGCACATTGAACTCGGCGCCCACGCCGGGATAGGTTCTTGAGTTGTGTGGCGGATAGATGTTGAAATCGTCGTCTTCAAAGCTGCTCTCGATCACTTTGCCATCCGTGGTCTTGTAGAGCACGTGATAGCCGATCACGTTGTGGTGGTTGTACCGAGTACCGGTTCCATACGAGCCGGTAATTGTGGCGCTTGCCGTCACGCCGCAGGCATGAACCGCATACGCAGAGATCGATGTTCCAAGGAATACATTGAAGATTGCGCAGATAGAGATCAGCGCCGAAATTTCATGGCCGAGCCTGCGTGGATGCGTGCCGGGAGCCGTCACCTTCGTATTCCCCGCCGAAAGCAGCATGGGGCCGAATATCCCAGCTACCATGAAAAAGAAGCGGTGAAGGGCTATAAAAAAGATGACGTGACAAATGAAATCCATCGTGCTTCCTTTTCAAGATAAACTGGTCGCCCACGACCGAATTGAGAAAAACGGCTTTACCAGAGCGCCCAATCGCCAAAGCCCAGAACCCATGCAGCCAGCAGCAGATTGCAGATGGCATGTGCAGCGACGGCGTCGCCCATGCGCCCCTTCCACCGGAGCGCGGCGGCGAAGGCAAGGCCCGACAGCGAGCCCAGCACCAGGTGTTGCCAATCCTGCAGGCTTTGCATGTGCATCATGCCAAAGACCACCGACGATAGAACCACAGGGAGTACGGTCAGGCTGGAAAAAGAGACGCCGTCAAAGTCCAGGCTGACAAATCGGCGCGCCAGATAGCCGCGAAAGGCCAACTCCTCGGCCAGGGGCACTGTGATGACTGCGGCGGCCACCCGGAAGGCAATCCAGGCCCAGCGGGCCGTGGGTGAGAGAGCTGCCAGCGCCGGGCCCAGCGGACTGGCCGCGCGTTGATGCATCCACCAGGACGGCGCGACCCATAAGACAAAGACCGCAATCCCGGTCAGAGGCGCGATCCAACCGAAACGCCAGTTGAGCTTTTTCAAATCCGGAAAGAAATACGAGAGGGCGGCCACCGCAACGACGAAACGCAGTGGGTACAGCCATTCGAAGTATCCAGAAGCCGCCTTGGAGACAAAAGATGCGGCCAGAATCCCAAGGAAAGGCACCAGATACGCCCGGATGGCCGGAGATTCTCCGCTGTATTCGCTCTCCGGCTCCGATTCGCTCGTGGCCATTGTCAATCCGCCAATCCCCGTTTGACCATTCGTGGGCAAAGCTGACGATGGCGCTTTTCGCACCCAGGCGAGCCGCTGGGTAGCCAGGAAAAAGGCCAGTGCGACAATGATGAATGCCATCCAGCCGACGTGGGAGTGGACACCAACCATGGCAGTTTCAGGATCTACTTCGTCGCCGACCATGATCAGGATCGACAGCCGGACAATGTTCAGCCACCAGATACAAACCAATGCAAATGGAATGAGCAAAAGCGCCTGCGGGAAGCGGCACTCCTTCCTTGAATACCAAAGCCAGACGCAGGTGAAGGCGAGGACCATCCCAAGGCCTTCGATTCCAGAACAGCCGGGCCGGATATACACCGAGAATCGATCGCTTCCAATCGTGTAATTTGGAAAATCGAAGATCATTCCGGGCGACAAGAAGCGAAGAAAAAACTGCAGCGAACGCATGGTGATGATCTGCAAGAAGTGGCTCGGACCCGAATCCGGCACGCTATAGATCCACCTGATCGGGAAACCCAAAGCCCACGCAGCCACACTGGAGAGAGAGGAATAAAGCCACAATAGACCTGTATCGCGCAGCATTTTGACCCAGGCGCGGAAGGGAATGCATGCCAAAAGCAGGAGCGGAATCCGAAGGAGAAGAAGCGGGGAATCAGCGAAATCCGCCGCGTGAGAGGACAGAAAGCCCGTCCCGGCCGATGCGGACAAGACACGAAAAAAGATCCCGAAGGCAACACAAAAGAGATACCCGGCGAAGAACATTCGCCCGAACGGGATCTCCTCGCGCTCGGCCTTCAACCGGGAATGTCCCAGGGTCAGGAATACACCAAAGGCAACAGTCGCGATGGGAAACAGATTGGAATGAAGAGACGGCCCAATTCGCAGGATGAGAAACAACTCAGCTTCAGCCGCGCCAATCGCAGCCAAGAGATAAAGCCGTCCGAGAAGATGTCGAGGGAGTGTTAGAAAAGGCGTTGACTGGGGGGAGATATCCCCAGTCGTGCCAGGAATGGAACTCATCTTCGGCTCCGTGGTTGAGCCGCCTACTTTTTGTGCCGAATGCGCAGGACCGCGATCGTTCCGGCGAGCAATGTGAGGCCGCCGATTGCAAGGCTGGAATCAATTTCGGGAACTGGTCTGCCTCTAAACGCCAGTCCAAATGCAGCGGAGCATGTGGCAAGTGAGAGACCCAGCATCACGACTGAATATTTCAAAAGATTTCGTTTCACGTGCAGATCCTTTCTGGTGGTTGTCCAAACGAGCCGGAATCTTTGAAGATTCGTAAACCTAAATCAAGCGGCCCCACAAAGCCCTGTTTGCCTTCTCCGATTCAAACTCAATCTTCGCTGGTCGATGCCGTGAACCCAACTAGGAGCTCACGCACAATATCTCAGCTTTTGGACACTTCCAATTCAATTGCCTGCCGGGAATCAACCCCTTGGCTAAAATGAAAGCTTATCACACAGAGGTCAAGTTTCGTGTCCTTGATCCAAATCGTAACACGAGAACTGCCCATGCGTACAATGGCACTAAAAAAAACAAAGTAATGAACTTCTGGGTACCGGAATATGATCCAGAGGCACCCGAAAGTTCAATGGCATCAGAGACCAACACCGAAAAAACTCTCCCAGAGTCCTCAATCCACCGCTGGCCGCAGGGATGCCTTTTTTGTGACAATCACCAGCTTCGCGGGCGTGAGTTCCGGGCCATCCCAGCCCTCCTTGGCCGCCTCAATATGAATCTCGCCCGCCTGCCGGGTGGACTGCACGATCACCTGTGCCAACCCATTGAAGAGGGAGCGTTTTGGCTCCTTGTCGCTCTCCTGGCAGTTGGGATCGCCGTTGCCGACGCCGATCAGCGCGCCCGCGCCCGAGACCGCGAATCCGATATGGTTGTTGGCGGTCGGAACCGGCCGGCCCTCTTTGTCCAACGCCTCGACCGTCAGAATCGCAATGTCCTTGCCATCGGCGCTGATCTCTTCGCGGTCAGCGGTAAGCCGGATCGCCACGGTTGGGCCTGTCGTTTCCCGCTTCTCGACGAGCGCAGTTTTGCCGCCCTTCGTCCCGCGCGCCTCAATCGTACCCGGCTCGTACTTCACCCTCCATTCGACGTGACCCAGCCGTGGAACTTGCTGACTCCCCAGGCTCTTGCCGTTCAAAAACAGCTCGACCTCGTCCAGGTTTGAATGAACCCAGACGGGGATCTCCTCGCCTTCCTTGCCCGCGAAGTTCCAGTGGGGGAAAAGATGCAGCACCGGCTCGGCGCCCCACCAGCTCTTGTAGTAGAAGTAGCTGTCTTTAGGAAAGCCGCACATGTCGATGATGCCGAACTGCGAGTTGATCGAAGGCCAACCATAAGGCGTCGGCTCGCCGCGATAATCAAAACCGGTCCAGGCAAAGCCGCCAGCCTCCCAGTCTCGCGTGGCATAGAACCTCCACCACTCCTCGGCTAACTCGCTCCAATCGGTGTGGTTCACATCGTAGGCGCTCAGAGTGTTGCGCAGCGGGTCGGTCGAGTAAACGCCGCGCGTGGAAATGGCGCTGGCCGTCTCGGATCCGTAGATTGGCCGCTTGGGATGCTCTTTGTGATATTTGTCGGGGCGAGTCAGGCCGTAGTTGAAGCCGATAATGTCGAATGCATCGGAGACGCCCTTCTCGTTGTCGCCGTTGACCGCCGCTGAAACCACTCGCGTCGGGTCGAGTTCATGGCAGCGCCGCACCATGGTGCCGGCGATCTTCGCGCCTTCTTCTGCCATATCGCCCTGCAACTGCCACTCTTCGTTGCCGATTGACCAAAGGATGATCGACGGCGAGTTGCGATAGCGCTTGACCATCGTCTCCAGTTGAGCCAGGCCCTCGGGGCTGGAGCTCATCTGCCGCGTCTCGCACATCATCAACATGCCCATGCGGTCGCAGGCCTCGACCCACTCCGGTGTGGGCATATTGTGAGAGGTCCGCACAGCGTTTGAGCCCATCTCGCGCAGCACGCCCAGCCGGAACCACTGCAGCCGGTCCGGCAATGCCGCGCCCACACCGGCGTGGTCCTGGTGGTTGCATGTGCCCTGAATCTTCAGCGGCTTGCCATTGAGGAAGAAACCCTTGTCCGCGTCGAAGACAGCCGTGCGCATGCCAAAGCTCACCCGCTCGGCATCGCGTGGCTTGCCATCAACCTCGACGGTGATAACCGCGGAGTAGAGATTCGGAGACTCCACCGACCAGAGGACGGGATTGGTCAGAACAGGAGACGCGTCGCTCTGATATGGATTTGGAGCCGTTGTGAACTCCTGGCTCGTTGCTGGCGCGATGGTCTTCTGAAGGCTTTTGAAGCTGGACACTGACTTTCCGGACGGATCGAAGAACTCCCACTTGACCCGAACGGTTTCTGGCTTGTCTCCCTCGTTCAAGACTACGGTTCCAAGATCGAGGCTCGCAGACCGTCCCGACACCTTGGGCCGCACCGTGCTCTCCCACCGTCCCAGGTGCAGCGCATCGGTCTTGGTGAGCCACACATGCCTGTAGATGCCGGCGCCCTCATAGAACCAGCCATCGCCAAAGCTGGCATCGACGCGCGCGACGATGTAGTTTTTCGCGCCGTACTCAAGAAAATCGGTAAGGTCAAAGCGAAAGGGTGCGTAGCCGTTGTCGTTGCGGCCAATGAAGCATCCATTCACAAAGATCAAAACATCGCGAAAGGCACCGTCGAATTCAACCCAGATGCGGCGGCCCAGATCGCTGGCCGGAATCTCAAAAACGCGTCGATACCAGCCCACGCTGGTCTCGGGATAGCGCCGGCCAAGCGGCTTATACCCGTGCGAGTTCTGCACTTCATCGTGAACAAAGGGCAGCTCGACCGCCCAATCGTGAGGCAGGTTGAGCGTCCGCCACTTCGAATCGTCGAATTTGGCCTTTGAAAAAGTGAAATCGCCGGTCTTCGCGAAGTCTCCCTGGCCGTTGCCGAATCCAAGATCGCGCGCGGGATCGCTCCCGTGGCCAAACTGGAACTTCCAGTCAAAGTCAAAGAGCAGTTGCTCGCGCGGTGCTAGAGCCGCCTCGGCCGAAGCAGCCCCGGAGGCGCCCGCCAACACGGCTGCCGATCGAGCCCAGGCCGAACGCGCCACCAGCGAAGATGCTGAAAGAGCCAACCCGGAACGGAGCAGATCTCGACGAGAGAGAGTAGGCACGGCAATCACCTCTTTGGATTTAGAGTCTCGCCTCAGACGGCAGCAGCATCCGGAGCGCATGGCAAAGCGAAACTATAAATCAGGCGGCTGGCGCATGTAAACGATTTCAACAGGATGCGCAAATCCCCCGCCGTGCCATGCGCCGGTTTCACTTCACCCGCGCGTGTGCTGTATGGTGAGGGTGACCGGCTTCCGTCACGCCAATCCTGTCCGCCATCGGACATTGGAGCCGCCGCCTCACCTCACGCTAGAGGTTTCGAGCCCATGCGTTTTCGTTGCACCGCTTTCCTGTCTCTCCTGCTCGGTCTCTCCGCCGCGCCCGCCTGCGCTGCTGAAACCCCCAATGCGCTCGACCCCTCCGTCCCGCCCATGCGCGCCCTGATCGAGCGCTTCTCCGCCGACCAGGCCACGCTCGAAAGTGTCTATTCCGATCCTCTTTCCCCGGCGGCCCGCGCGCGCAAGTCCGCCTTCTTTCGAGACAATCGCGCCCTGCTTGCCAAGGTTGACTTCACCGCTCTCGACCGGGAGGGCAAGGCAGATTACCTCTCTTTTGCCAACCTTCTCACCCTTGACGAACACCAGTTGGACCTTGATCAGCGCCAGTGGAATGAAGTCGCGCCGCTGCTGCCCTTCGCCTCGGCGATCTTTACCCTCGAAGACCAGAAACGCCTCATGCAACGTCCCAACCCGCAGCGGGCCGCAGCGCAATTGAGCGAACTCGCCAAGGCCATCGCCGCCAGTCGCAAAGATCTCGAAGCGAAGGTCAAAGACGCATCTCCTGCCCAGCGGATCGCAGCCTACCGCGCAGCCGGTGATCTCGATCAGCTCTCCATCCAACTGCAACACTGGTTCGACTTCTGGAACGGCTACGATCCCGCATTCACATGGTGGGCCGCGCAGCCTTACAAAGAGGCCTCTGCCGCACTCAAGGACGATTCGGCCTTTCTTCGCGAAAAACTCGCCGGCATTGCTCCCGACGACAAGAGCACCGTCATCGGCACCCCCATCGGCCGCGACGCATTGCTCAGCCAGCTGGATGACGCGATGATTCCCTATACGCCCGAGGAGTTGATCGCCATGGCCAAGTCGCAGCTCGCCTGGTGCCAGCAGGAGATGATCAGGGCCAGCCACGAACTCGGCTACGGTGACGACTGGCACAAAGCGCTCGAATCCGTAAAGAACTCCTACGTCGAACCGGGCAAGCAGCCCGATCTGATCCGTTCGCTGGCCCTCGAAGGCGAGCAGTTCGCCGAGGACCACGGCCTGGTCACCGTGCCGCCCTTAGCCAAAGAGACCTGGCGCATGGAGATGATGACGCCCGAGCGCCAGCTTGTCAGCCCCTTCTTTCTCGGCGGCGACACCATCCTCGTCAGCTACCCAACAGACACCATGACCTACGACCAGCGCATGATGAGCATGAGGGGCAACAACCCGGCATTCTCGCGCGCTGTCGTCTTCCATGAACTGATTCCCGGCCACTGGCTGCAACAGTTCATGAGCGCGCGCTACCGCCCCTACCGTCAGGCCTTCAGCTCCGGCTTCTGGCTTGAGGGCAACGCCTTTTATTGGGAGATGGTGTACTGGGATCTCGGCTTTGACCGCACCCCGGAGCAGCGCATCGGCGCCCTCTTCTGGCGCATGCACCGCTGCGCCCGTATCATCTTCTCGCTCAGTTTTCATCTCGGTACGATGACGACGCAACAGGCCATCGACTTCCTCGTCAGCGAAGTGGGCCACGAGCGCGACAACGCCACCGCCGAGGTACGCCGCTCGGTCAATGGTGACTACGACCCCCTCTACCAGTGCGCCTACATGCTCGGCGCACTTCAGTTTCGCGCACTGAGCCATGAGCTCGTGGACTCAGGAAAGATGACCCGCCGCGAGTTCAACGACGCAGTCCTTCAAGAGAACATGATGCCCCTCCCGGTCCTCCGCGCACTGCTGACCAGCGAGAAGCTTACTCCAGACTGGAAGCCGCACTGGAGATTCCTGGATGCGGTGAAGTGAGTGGCGAGCGATCGTTGTGGAGAGACGGAAGCTCGAAACAGAATCATGCGCGGGTGCCCCACCCTCGCCGCGTCCTTGTTTTTGCGGCTAGGGTGGGCTACCACGATCCTCGGCAATTCACATCGCCGGATAGAAACTGGCAATCCAGTTCTGCAACAACGCCGGAAAGCAGCCAAGAACGACAACCGCGGCAGCGATAACTAGCAGCACCGCCATCGTAACCGGATGCGCCTTGATTGGCGATTCATCGATGGCGGGCATCACGTAAGCCCGCTTGAGCACCTGTAGGTAGTAATAAAGCGAAACCGCGCTAAGCGCCACAGCCAGTGCGACAAGCGCAAACGGAACCGGCCCCGCAGAAACACCGAGCACCGCAGCAAACAAATTGAACTTGGCCCAGAACCCAACCAGCGGTGGAATCCCGGCCAGCGAGAGGAAGAGCACCAGCAGCACCGCAGCCAGCAGCGGATTGCGCTTGTGCAGCCCACGGAAGGAGTCAAGCCGGTCACTGCCGGTAGCGCGTTCGACGACCGAGACGACGCCGAATGCGCCGATGGTAGTCAGGCCGTAGGTGAGGATGTAAAAGAGTACGGCGTTAGTGCTGGCGAATACAGGCCGAAAGGAATCTACAGCGAATCGCAAGGCATCCGGCTCACCGTTGTAATGTTGATAGACACCAATGCCGAGCAGAATGTAGCCTGCGTGAGCAATTGCTGAGTAAGCGAGTAATCGGCGCACGCTCACCTGGGCCAGCGCGGCCAGGTTGCCGAAAACCATCGAGGACGCTGCAACAACAAGCAAGACAGCTGTAAGAGGCTGCAAAACGCTGAATTCGATCTTAAGGCCCTGGTTAACGGCCTGAACGTATCCAGCCCACAAGTCATAGCCCGGCGCCAGCAGGCCGAAGCAGATGTTGATGAGCAATGTAAAGCTGGCAACCTTTGAAACAGAAGCAATGAATGCCGCCGAGGGTATCGGGGCTCCCTCATAAGTGTCGGGCGCCCACAGCTGGAATGGCACAGCCGCAACTTTGAAACCAAGACCTGCGACCACCAACACCCACGCCACGCAGAGCAGCGGGACGGCGCCTGCATCAACGTGATGCTTAATGGCGATGAGATTGGTGCTGCCGCCGAGCCCGTAGAGGTAGCTGAATCCGAAGAGCAGAAACGCCGCCGACATTCCGCCAAATAAGTAGTACTTGAGCGCAGCCTCGGCGCTTTTGCCGGACCTTTTGGCGAACGCAGTTAGTATGTAGAGACTGAGGCTAAGCAGTTCCAGGCCGATGAAGATAACCAGTAAGTCCTGTGCGGCGGAGACGACTAGACCACCGGCCGCACCCATCAAAACAACAGCGACGAATTCGCCAACGTGGCCGGTAAAGGTCTCGTCAATTAGAAGAAAGAGCGTGAAAGCAGTTAGAACCAGAATTCCGACCTGCGCGATGATAGTGACCGGGCCAACAGCGAGCACTTCCCATCCATCTACAAAGAAACCACTGCCATTTTGCAGGCTGATGGTCCACAACGCCACGCCGCAGCCCGCCACGCCGCTCAACGCAGCCACAGTCACTCGCACTTTCAGCTCGGCCTTGCGCAAAAAGCCTAGGTCTACGATCAGAATGATCAGCGCTGCTACTTCCAGCGCCGTCTCCGGCAGCGTCACGCGGAAGAGATCTGCGTAGTTCATTGCACACCTCCCGCAAGCAGAGCCTTCACGGCCGGTTCTATCGTATCGAGCAGGATTCTCGGCCAGAGGCCTACGATCAGGCTGGCCGCGCCGAGCAGAGCAACACCGGTCACTTCAGGCCATGTTATAGGAGCCAATGCGTGGCCGTGCTCCTGTTCCAGCACATGCGTGGTTGGCAAAACGTCAGAGAAGAACGCCTTCTGCAAGGCTCGCCAGGTGTAAGCCACGCCGACCACGATGCCGACTCCTGCCACCAATGCCCACCATGGTTTCGCGATCCACGCGCCGACCAGCACCTGCAACTCGGCGACGAAGCCGGAGAAGCCCGGTAAGCCCATCGATGCCATTCCGGCCACGACAAACGCCCACGCGGCAAACGGCAATCGCTTCGCCAAATGCATGGTTTCGAGTTCCGCAAACTGGCGCGTGTGCGTGCGGTCGTAGACGATGCGGCCGACGATGGCGAAGAGCAGCCCGGCAATGACGCCGTGCGAGAACATCTGCAACACCGCTCCGGTCATGCCTATCTGGTTCAACGTCATCAGCCCGAGCAGCACAAAGCCCATGTGGCTGACGCTGGAGTAGCCGATGACAAACTTGAAGTCGGTCTGCGCCAGCGCCACCAGCGCGCCATAGACGATGCCGATCACCGCCAGCAGTGCGAAAACATCGCGCCACGATCCCAGTCCGAGAAGCGAAAATCCCCACGGATCTAGCCCGTGCGGAAAGAGCCCGATGCCGACGCGCAGGCAGCCGTATGCGCCCAGCTTCATCACGACGCCGGCAAGCAGCATGGAAGCAGCAGTGGGCGCGGCGACGTGGCCAGTCGGCGCCCAGGTGTGAAAAGGCCACATGCCCGCCAGAATTGCGAAGCCCGTAAAGACCAGCGGAAAGCACCACATTTGAAAGCTGACTGGAAGTCCGGCGTGGCCCAGCGCGTCGAGAGTGGTCGAATGGCTTCCCGCCGTCGAGTAAGCCGCCAGCAATCCAATCAGCACCATCGCCGAGCCGGCAAAAGAATAAATAGCCAGCTTCATCGCAGCGTATTCGCGCCGCGTCGAACCCCAGATAGCAATTAGAAAATACTTGGGAACGATGGCAATTTCATAAAAAACAAATAGCAGAAAGAGATCGAAGCTGAGAAAAACTCCGTAGACTCCGCCGATCAATGCCAGGAAGAATGCAAAAAACTCGTTGGTCCGCAGCTCGATATTCCAACTGAAGAGAACTCCGGCCACCGCGGCCAAACCCGTGAGAAGAACAAGCACGCGGCTGATGCCGTCGGCCGCCAGCAGGAAGCGAATCCCCATCGACGGCACCCAGGGCAAGTCGACAATGGTCACTCTTCCCTGTCCAACACCAGCCCAAAATCCCGACAAGGCCACTGCCAGCCCGGCCACTGCCACGGCCAGCGCCAACCAGCGCGAAAGCGCGGCGCGGCCCTTCGGCAGTAGCGCTTCCAAGAGCGCTCCGGCAAACGAGAGATAGATTGCAAAGGCTAACATCAAAATCTCCAGTGAGCCAGCAGGTGGAGGACCGTGGGATTAATGTTGTCGACAATCAGCGAAGGCAGAAGTCCCACGAGCAACATAAGGCCGATCACGGGGATCAGGGCCATGCGCTCGGCGTGGTGCAGGTCGGGAAAGTTCTCGCAATGATTCGCGACCGGGCCCCAGAAGACTTTCTGAATCAGGGTGAGAATTACAGTAGCGGTAACCAAGAGACCGAGAACCGAGACCGTCGCCGCAACCCAGGCCAGCGAGAATACTCCGCGGAAGATGAGGAACTCGCCAACAAAGCCGTTCAGCCCTGGCAGGCCCAATGATGAAAAGAGCGCAATGCCCATCAACCCGGCCAGCACCGGCGCAGGCTTGCGCAGGCCGCCGAACTGATCGATGCCGCGATGGCCGCCGGTGCGCTGCTGCATCATGGCCAAAAACCAGAAGAGGGCTGCCGCCATGATGCCGTGATTAAACATCTGCAGGATTGCGCCGTTGAGGGCCATGGCTTGGCTCGTCTGCATTGCGGCTCCCTGTGCCGGAACAGCTAGCGCAAAGATCGCCAGCAGGCAGTAGCCGAGGTGATTGACCGACGAATACGCAAAGATGCGTTTCAGGTCCTTCTGCGCGGCGGCAGCCCAGGCTCCCATCACGACGGTAGCCACGGCGAGCACGAGAAGCGGCGCGCGCATCTGCGCGATCTGATGACCAAAGATCGGAATCGCAATGCGCAGCAGGCCGTAGACTCCCATCTTCGACATAGCGCCGGTCAATAGCATGGTCACCGGCGAAGGAGCCTCGGCATAGGCCGCGGGCAGCCAGGTGTGAAATGGAAACATCGGAACCTTGACGGCAAAACCGGCCACTACGCCGACGGCCAGCCAGAGCATGACCGGCCCCGAAACCAGCCGTTCGAGATCGCCTCTTGAAGCCAACTGAGCCAGATAGTCGAAATCCATGCTCTTTGCATAACCGAAAAGCGGACTCTTGGTTGCAAGAAAAAGCCCTAGAAACGCCACCAGCAGCGCCACGCTTCCTGCCATGGTGTAGACGAAGAACTGCGTAGCCGCCGGTCCGCGCCGCGCACCGCCCCACAGCTTAATGAGGAAGAAGGCGGGAATCAGGCTCAGCTCCCAGAAGAGAAACCAGTGATAAAAATTCAGAGCCGTGAATGAGCCGAAGAGACCCGATTCCAGCAACAGCACCAAGCCGAAATAAAGACCTGGTGAATGATGAACGCGATGCGCCGCGTCAACAGACATCAGCGTAACGATGGCCGAGAGCACGAGCATCAGCGCGCTCAGTCCGTCCGCTCCGAGGTGATACTCGATGCCCAGAGACGGCGCCCACTGAACCCGCTCGACCATACCGATGCTGCCGTCGACGGGCAGCTGCGACCACACCACGAGGGCGAGCGCCAGGCTAGCCAATGTCGTGATCAAGGCCACAGCGCGCGCATGTTTGCCGGAGCAGAACGCAACGGCCGCTCCAGCCAGAGGCAGCACGGTCAACAGCGTCAATATTGGAAATCCAATCGCCAATCCGTTCATGGCCTGCTGCTCCAGATCAGAATCACGGCAAGCACAGCCACTGCCAGCGCCAGAATTCTCAGGTAAGTCTGCACGCGGCCCGACTGCACCCGCGCCAGCAGGCCTCCGCCCACGCTCAGCTCGTCGCACCCTTTGTCGAAGCTGCCATCAACGACGTTGTTGTCGAGAAAGCGATTCAGTCGCGCCCACAGGCCAAAGGCCCGCGCAACGCCGTCTACCACGCCACCCCAGGCCCGGCGGTCGAGCCAATCGGAAACGCACGCCCACCATGCATAGAATGCGATAATTGTCGCGCCGTAGAGTTCGTCGACATAGAGACGGTCGCGCAGCCAGCCCCAGATTGGCGGCGCGAATTGCTCCAGCCGGTCAGGCTCTTCCGGGTTGGGAGACTGATTGCCATAGAGCAACCATCCGATCCCAAGTCCCAAGAACACAACCAGCATGGAGGTGCCCATCAGGGCCATCAGCCCCGGCTCTGCGAAGCCCCGCAAATTGAAGAGAGCCGCGCGTCCATCGAGAAACGCGTGGAACCACGGCCAGGCGGGCGTTCCAATCACCCCCAGAGCGATGGCAAAGAAGGCCAGAATTACCAGCGGCACAGTCATCACCGCCGGGCTCTCATGCGCTGGCTTGCTACCTCGCCATTCACCAAAGAACACATAAGCAACCTGTCGCGTCATGTAAAAAGCCGTCAACAGCGCACCAAAGACCAGCAAATAGAAAGGTGTCCTGGCCACTGTCCAGTGCCGGGCTGCCTCGAGAATTCCATCCTTGCTCCAGAAGCCGGAAAAGAGCAGCGGGAAGCCGCAGAGCGCCAGCATCCCAATTGCGTAAGTCGCAAAGGTCCATTTCATCTTGGACCTCAGACCGCCCATGCGCCGGATGTCCTGCTCCTCGTGGCAGCCGTGAATGACCGAGCCCGCGCCGAGGAACAGGAGCGCCTTGAAGAAGGCGTGCGTGATCAGGTGAAACATTCCGACTGCCACACCGCCAATGCCCAGCCCTGCCATCATGTAACCGAGTTGCGAAACAGTGGAATAGGCCAATATGCGCTTGATGTCGTTTTGCGCAACGGCAATCAAGGCAGCGAATACAGCGGTGAACGCTCCCACCCAGACCACTACGGAAAGAGCTGGTGTGGTCCCCAAACCAATCTTCAACGGGACCATACCCGCGGCCATGAGCGGATAAACCCGCGCGACAAGATAAACGCCGGCTGCCACCATCGTCGCCGCGTGAATCAAAGCGGAGACTGGCGTGGGGCCTTCCATCGCATCCGGTAGCCAGACGTGAAGTGGAAACTGTCCGCTCTTGCCCGCCGCTCCGGCAAAGATCAGCAGGCCAATCGCGCCCGCTGCTGTCAGGCCAAGGCCCGCATGTTGCGCCAGCAGTCCGGCCAGCGCTCCCGTCTCGATGGAACCCGCGCCGTTGTTGTAGAAGAGCAGCGTGCCGGTTTGCGCGAACAACCAGACGATGCCGAGCAGAAAGAAAACATCCCCGACGCGCGTCGTAAGAAAGGCCTTTTTTGCAGCCGCCGCCGCTGCGGGCTTTTGATACCAAAATCCGATCAACAAGTAAGAGGTAAGTCCCACGATCTCCCAGCACATGAAGAGCAGCAGCAGGCTGTTCGAGATCACCACGCCCAGCATCGCTCCGGCAAAAAGCGAGAGAAAACAGAAGAAGCGTGTGTAGTTCTCGTCGTCCTTCATGTAGCCCGTCGAGTAGATGAAGATCAAAAGGCCGACAAAGCTCACCATCACCAGCATGACCGCCGAGAGCGGATCGAGGACCCAGCCTAAGTCGACGGTGGATGCGCCGACTTGAATCCAGTTGAAGTCTACAGTCTCGCGGACTGAGCTTCCGCTCGCCCATCCGGCCAGCGCGTGCGCAAAGGCCAACAGCGACAGCAGCAAAGAAACGCTCAATGACCCGATAGCCATTGCTGCGGCTGTCTTGCGTTTCGGCTGCTTGAGCAGCGCCGCAAGACCCGCGGCCGCAATCGGCAAAGCGGGAATCAGCCAAAGGACCTTCGCAATCGAAGACGATGTCAACTGCGGGGCCAATGATATGGTCTCTTGCATCAACCCCTCACCCTTTCATCCTGTTCATCTGGTCGAGATCCGTTGTCTTGGCGTGGCGATGAATCTGAATCACCAACCCCAGCCCGACCGCCGCTTCTGCTGCCGCCACGGCAATCGAGAAGATGGCAAACATCATGCCCGTGAGCGCCTCGGGATGTGGTCCATAGCGCCAGAAAGCGATCAAATTCAAATTGGCCGCGTTGAGCATCAGCTCAATCCCAATGAGCACAAGGATGGCGTTGCGCCTCGTAAGCGCGCCGGCCAGACCGATCGAAAATAACAAGGCTGCAATCAGAAGATAGCCTGCAAGCGGCGTCATTTGACACCATCTTTCTCGTGCATGGCGATGATCACCGCGCCGATCATGGCGGCGGTCAGCAGCACGGCCACGATCTCCAGCGGCAGCACGTAGCGGCCGACAAGCGCCTGGCCAATCTGCTGCACCGTGACCGTGGGCGTAGGGGCGGAACTTGGCAGCAGGTTTGCTGTTTGAATGACGGCCCAGCCGAGCACCGCAAAGACCGCCGCGGCAACCGCAAGACCGGCCAGCCAGGTGCGGCTGAAGACTCCATCTTTGGGAGTTTCAGAGCCCTTGGTGAGCAGAATCGCGAAGACCACAAGGATGGCAACCGCACCAATGTAAACCAGAATCTGAGCAAATCCGGCAAACTGCGCATCGAGATTCAGAAAGAGCAGTGCCAGTCCGGCAAATGCGACCGTCAACGCCAGCGCGCAATGGACGGTGTTCTTCAGCAGCACGGCGGCCAAAGCACCGGCCACCGTGAGCGTCGCGAGGATGTAGAAGACAAAGCTCATCGGTTGGCGCTCCTTTCCACAGCAATGGAATCCCACCCTGGCCGCAGTGGAACAAAACGCAGGTTCTTCGACGCCGCTGCGCTTCGCTCAGAATGACAGGCGAGGATGGGGCACTCAATCTCAATTGGATGGTACACAGGGCTCAGGCAGAGATCACTCCGCATAGCGATACCTCCGAGGCCCGATATGTTTTCTGCGCAGCTCATTCAAACCCATACCCATGTAAGCCGCAACCAGAATCGCAGAACAGAGTACCCAGCGCAGCCAGCCGTCGCCCAGGAAGCGCCACAACCCAGCGACCATCAGATTCAGCAGGCACATGGGCAGGATAAACTTCCAGGCGAAGTTCATCAGTTGATCCTGCCGGAGCCGCGGCAGTGTGCCTCTCATCCAAATAAAAACGAAGATCGACATCATGAGTTTCGAGAAAAACCAAATCCACGAGGGAACCCAGCTCAACGACGCAAGAGGCGCCGACCATCCGCCGAGAAACAGCGTAGTGCCCAGGCCGGAGATGGAAAACATCGCCAAATACTCACCCAGAAAGAAGAGCGCAAATTTGAATCCCGAATACTCCGTGTGATAGCCGGCCACCAGCTCCGATTCGCCTTCAGGTAAGTCGAAAGGCGACCGGTTGGTCTCCGCCGTGGCCGCGATCGCGTACATCACAAAACCCGCACAGCCCCACGGCGTGAAGATGAACCAATGCGGCAGCCCCCAGGAGTAATGATTCTGCGCTTCGACTATTTTGGTGAGCGAGAGCGAGCCGGCGATCATCACCACGGTCACGCTCGACAGCAGCAAGACCACTTCATAACTAATCATCTGGGCCACGGCGCGCATCGCGCCCATCAGCGAATATTTGTTGCGGCTCGACCATCCGGCCATGAAGACCGCCAACTCGGTCGACGCGCCCATGGCGAAGTAAAAGAGCAGGCCGGCATCCATGTCGACCAGCACCATGTTGCGCCCCATCGGAAGCACGGCAAAGCCCATGAAGACGGTCACCACCAGCACAACCGGCGCAAGGAAATGCACCGCCGCATCGGCGCTCAGCGGAACAATGTCCTCCTTGGTTAGCGACTTGATGCCGTCGGCGATGGGCTGCATCAGGCCGAATGGCCCCACGCGATTCGGTCCGATGCGATTCTGAATGCGGGCCAGCCCCTTGCGCTCAAAGACCGTGGTCAGAGCAAAGAGTGCAGGAAAAATGCAAACGATGGCTACCACGCCAAGCACGACGCCGGCCAGCGGCTGCAAGGCCATGGGCAGTGTGCCCATCAGCCGGTGTTGGAGCAAAACGAAGATCTGGTCCAAATTCTCTTGCATGGGCTAGTTCCCTGCTCCTGTTGGCGGCTCCGCGGCCTTTTTTTGAGCAGCGGCAAGCGCCCCCGCTGTAACCTTGGCATCCGCCTTGGCTCGTCCCTCAGCGAGCCGGCCATCAACCTCGGCTGCATCGGATGGATGAATCTGGTGGTAATACTCGTTCGGTTTTGCCAGTTGCTTGCAGTCGAGCAAAAGCCCGCCAAAGCGGTCCTCGGTGCTCAACTCAAACTGCGTATCCATCTTGATCGCTTCAAAGGGACAGACCTCGACGCAGATCTGGCAGCTCATGCAAACGGAGATGTCTATATCAAACCGCGCGGGATAAAACTGCGCCTTACCATTGGCATCCAGCTTCTTGTCTTTGGACTTCTCGATGAAGATGCATTTGGGCGGGCACTCTTTCTCGCAGATCTGACAGGCCACGCAACGCAGCCCCGCCTCCCATTCGGGCCAGCCGCCATCCCGGTTCTCTGTATCGTAAACAAGGAAGGGAAAGACGCGTGCAGCTTCATAAGCAGCGATCCGCTGCTCCGGATACTGGACCGTCGTCAGACGCTGGGCGGAGAAAAAGCTTCCGACGAAATTCTTCGCCGTCTCCGCCATGCCCTTCAGAATGCCTTCGCCTAGCAAGTTGTCCTCGCTGTTCCCTATTCCCTGTTCCCTGCTTTACCGGTCCACTTCCCCCAGCACAATATCCACGCTGCCAAAGATCAGCACCACATCGGCTACGTCGTGGCCCAGGCACATATCTTCGAGCACCGTGAGATTGATCAGGCTGGGCGGGCGTATCCGGTACCGATAAGGATTCGGCCCGCCGTCTGAGATCAAATAGAAGCCCAGTTCGCCCTTGGGCGCCTCGATGCGCCCGTAAGCCTCGCCCGGCTTGGGCCTGAAGCCGCGAAGCTTCGCCTTGGGGTCCATCACCGGACCGGCCGGAATGTCTTTGAGCGCTTGGGTCAGAATCGTGATCGACTCCCGCATCTCCAAGAGGCGGATCATGAAGCGATCGTAGACATCTCCATGATCGCCCAGCGGCACGCGAAAGTTAATGCGATTGTAGATACCATAGCCGTCCACCTTGCGAATGTCGTAGTTCACGCCCGACGCGCGCAGCATCGGCCCCGTGACCCCGGCATTGACCGCCAGGTCAGCCTTGAGCACACCTACGCCCTGCGTACGCGCCATCAGAATTTCGTTCGAACTGAGCAGCCGGTCGAATTCATCGACAAACTCCGGCAGTCCGGCAACCACTTTCCGCGTCTCATCCAGCCAGGCCGGCGAAGCATCCACACGGCAGCCGCCAAAGCGCATGTAGTTGACCATCATGCGCGCGCCGGTCAGACTTTCGAAGAGGTCGAGGATCTTCTCCCGTTCGCGGAAGGCATACATCAGCGGTGTGCCGCTGGCGCCCATTTCTTGAATGAGGAATCCAATCGACGAAGCGTGGTTCTGAAAGCGTGTCAGCTCACCGAGAATCACGCGCAAATACTCCGCTCTCTCGGGAACCTCCTGACCGGTCAGCTTCTCAACCGCCAACGCATAGGCCCAGTTGTTGGTCATCGGGCAAATGTAATCCAGCCGGTCGGTGTATGGCATCGAGGCCAGATAGCTGACCCCTTCGGCAATCTTTTCGTGGTTGCGATGCAGGTAGCCGAAGACCGGCCTCAGCCGGATAACCCGCTCGCCGTCCAGTGCCACATCCATGCGGAACACGCCGTGGGTCGAGGGGTGGTGCGGCCCCATGGCCACTTCCAGCAACTCCCCGTCGCCCGAGGGCTGAATCAGCGCCGGACGGTTCCAACCCTCCGGCCTCTCGGCAGTGATTCCAGAATGAATGGGTGCCCCAGGTCCGGGTTCCCCACGGGCAGGTCCTCGTCCGTGGGGTGGAGATCCGGATTCTCGGACCTGGGAATCCTTGAACTTCAGCTCGTCACGCTCCTGGGGAGCCACTTCCGTCATTAGCTACCCCCCGCCGTTGTCTGAGCGGCAGTCCCAGCCTGGTGCTCCGTTGCCCGCTTGAGCACCTCGTCGTGAGCCGTCGGCTCGTACTCAAAGTCATCCGGCTCGCGGTAATCGCGGCGCATGGGGTGATCCTTAAATCCCTCCCACATCAGCAACCGCCGCAGGTCCGGATGGCCCGTGAAGACGATCCCATAAAGGTCAAATATCTCGCGCTCCTGGAACTCAGCCGACCGCCAGATGGGTGTGAGGGATGGCAGTTCAACCTGCTCGGCGCGGTCGATGGTGCGCATTCGGACGACCACCGGCCCGTGCTTTTTCGCCACCGAATAGAGGTGATAGACGGCTTCGAGACATCCGGGCTCGAGGCGCTTACGTGTCTCCTCAACAGTCTCGTCGACCTCTTTTTCCAAATCTTCCACTGTCTTTGTAACCTGACGAGCAACTTTAACTTTTTCTGTAATCTCCTTGTCGGGCCAATCGATGCCGGTAACATTGGAGAGATAGTCAAGAGCAATCTCCGGGTCGTCGCGCAGGAACGTCGCCACTGCGACGGCACACTCCGGCGCGAGCCTGAGCGAGTGCTGCCCTGAGACGCTGGGGTTCGTGACAATCTCCACCGCCGCGCCTGGCACAGCCGCCTCAATCGCCGCCTTGATCTCTTCCACCGTCTTCATCAGCGAATCACCACCGGCACCGTCCAAACGCCGGGATTGGACGCTGGCTCCAAATCGTGCTCGCCTTGCACCGGCACCGGGAATTCCCCTTGCGCTTCAGAGTTCAAATGGCGCGGTCGGTCTTCTCCAGTCAGCGCCTGGCCGTCAATTTTCTTTTGCAGCGTGATGAAAGCCTGCATCAGCGCCTCGGGGCGCGGCGGACAGCCGGGAATATGGACGTCCACCGGAATGTAGCGGTCAATCCCCTTCAGCACGTTGTACCCCTGCTTGAATGGCCCACCGGAGATGGCGCAGGCGCCCATGGCGATCACGTATCTCGGCTCGGCCATCTGGTTGTAGAGCCGCACTACTTGCGGAGCCATCTTCTTGGTCACTGTCCCGGAGACGATCATCAAATCCGCCTGACGCGGCGAGGGCCTGAAAACCTCGGCCCCAAATCGAGCCAGATCGTAGCGCGCCATGGTGGTGGCAATCATTTCGATTGCACAGCAGGCAAGTCCAAACTGCATCGGCCAGACAGAGTTTCTCCGGCCCCAGTTATACAGCTCTTCGATGGTCGTCACGAAGACCCCTTGCTTGCCAAGCTCGATCTTCAACCCTTCATCCATTGCTCGCTCCGCTCACTCCAGTGGACAGTTGACAGCTAACAGCAAACAGCTCTCGGCGCCCTGCAATTCATCGCCGCGCCGCCGTCTCTAGCTGTCTGCTGTCAGCTGCAAGCTGTCAGCTGTTCTTACGCCCACGTCAGCACGCCCTTGGCCCAGGCCCATGCGAGCCCTTCAATCAGCAGCAGCACAAACACCAGCATTGCACCGCAGGCCGGGACGGTCAGTCCAGTGAAGGCCACCGCAAAAGGCAGCAGAAAGACAGCCTCCACGTCGAAGATCAGAAAGATGATCGCGTACAAATAATAGGCCGAATGAAACTGCATCCAGGCGTCGCCCCTGGACTCGAGCCCGCATTCGTAGATCGAGTTCTTGACGGCGTTAGGCTTGGAAGGCGAAAACAGCTTCGCCCACACCCAAGCCAGCCCCAATGGAGCGAGCCCGAAGCCCAGCGCCGCCACAAACAGAACTGCAAGAGAAAAATAGGGGTTTGAGACCATATGCGAGGAAGAATCCTTCTGATTCAACGTACCAGTTTGATGGTAGTTTTGGCGAGAAGATGCGCCCCGCACGCTCTGGCGATTCCACTTTCGGGCAGTTCATACCACCCTGTGAACCGGTCAGCAGATCGCGACTCGCTGTGTGCGCTTCAAAACAGGGTTACGTGATTTCCTCACTCTCCCCAACAGGCGAAGCCACCCTCCCCGGAGCCACAATCCCATACTTCCGGTCGAGAAACTCCTGCAACTCCACCGGCAGCGTGGCGGCGAGCTCTTGCCAGGTAAGCACCTTCAGCCGTACTCGCATCTCGGCGGACCTCACCGCAGTCATCACCTCAAACCATTCTTCGCGCAGATCGGGCCGTCGTTCGTCTTGCACCACGCAGAAGCTGCATCCCTGGGCATAGGCGGCCAGTGCATTGCGAATCAGCTGATAACTCGCGTACCCAGCCTCGATGGCGCCGGAGGAAGCCGCTGCAAGCCAAGGTGCGGTCTCGGCAAGCTGGGCCAAAAGTTCAGGGCGTTCCGCTCCGATAAAGCCCACAGCCTCCTGCGAAACCTCTTCAAGCTCCTGCGAATAATCCTCAGGAAACTCCGTTGCCTCTCTCCGCCTTTTGGTGACAAGCGGTACTCGCGGCAGCCGCTCCCGATCGAAGACGGTGTCGAAATCTCTGTAGCCCTCGACTACAGCCACCGATCTTGTCTGAAAATCGCCTTCAGTCAGCTTGGCCTCAACGAGCAGCGAACCCAGGCGCATATCGACTTCAGTCCGATCGAAGCGGCCGTTGCTGAGTGGCACGCGCGCCTTCCAGCCAAAGACGGGCGGAGCCTCCTCATCCACTCCAAGAATCTGCCGCACCGCGAGCGACTCGGCCACGCCCGGCGTGCAAAAGATATTCATCAGCAGCGCATCAGAGCTCATCGAGGAATCGAGCTCTCGCCATCGCCTTCCAGATTCCACCTTCGGCAGCGTCCGTCCACCGGTGTGGATCTTGTCAAAGCGCCGCATCCATTCGGGCCGGGCCAGGATCGCCGCATAAGCCGGGTTGAAGAAGTTGCCGTGGCAGCCGTTTTCCGGGGAATAGACGATCACCGGCGGATTGCCGTAGCTCTCCACATGCGCCCGCTGCCGCGCCCACAGCCGGTTGCGCATCCCAAGTTCCCGTCGCAATTCACTCGCATACCAGCCCGATTTCACCGTCATATCGAAAAGGCTACACCGCCGGAAGCGGGCCTTCCCTAACCGTCGATGGCCCCGGCAATCTTCTCGAGCACGGCGGCGGGCAACGGGGGCATGGCGCCGGATTGGGAGGCCAGCCATGCGCCCCAGCGGTTGCCGGCTTCATTCAGCTTGGGCAGGCCCGCTCCGCGCAGCAGATAGTGGGTCATGGCCGCCGCAAAGGCATCTCCCGCGCCAATCGTGTCGGCCACCTGGACGGGAAAACCTGGATGCACATGCCACTCATCGCGCGTGACCAGCAGGCTGCCGCGGGCGCCGCGGGTCACCGCGACCATCTGAAGCGTAGGAAACTCGTTGAGCAGCCATTCAGCGCCCAGCCTGATCAGGCTCCGCCGTTCGACGGTGAAGCGCGATGAGGCCGGAACGCCCTCAGTCTGGGGTGGCAGTCCAGGCAACGCCGGCATTCCCACGAGCGCCAATACCTCTGGCGCCTCACTGTCGCTCATCTTGACTACCGTGGCCAACTCCAAAGACTCTTGAATCACCTCGGCGGAGTAGAAAGGCACGCGCAGATTCACGTCGAAGACCCGGACGCACGAGGCCGGAGTCTGGGCAACCAGCGTCTGAATGGTCTGGCGCGAATCGTGGGAACGCTGGGCCAGCGAGCCAAAGCAGACCGCGTCGGCCCTCTCAGCCAATTGCACCCAGCGGTCTGTAAGCTCGAGAAAATCCCATGCGGCCGGCTGCTCGATGGTATAGCGGGGCTGACCGCCTTCGAAGGCAACTGTCACCCGGCCTGTCGGCTGCGCCGAATCCACCTCAAGAAAGCTTGTATCGGCGGGCAGCCGATCCAGGCGCTCGACCGCCTTGCGGCCCGGTTCGTCGCGGCCAATCCGGCTCAGAATCACGCCGTGATTCCCCAGCCCGCCAGCCATCGCCGCGAAGTTGGCCGGCGCGCCGCCCAGCCTGGCTCCCCCCGGCAGCATGTCCCAGAGCAGTTCGCCAATTCCAAGGATCAGATGCGGCTGCTTCAAAGCGATTCCCTTTCGTACTGAGTGCCTGAGACTTCAGAGCGGTTCAATCGCCAAAACAGTCTTCACGCTTTGCTGCTTCGCTGTCAACAACATCCTCTGTTGCCTATTCCTGCCGCAGTCCCAGATACAGCTCTTCCCTAGTCCCTAGCCCCTAATCCCTGCTCTTCGCCAGATCGAACAATCCTCGACATTCGACGAGGCATACTCACCCTCGGGCTGGTTGGCAAGAATCCTGTGATCCGCAATAGCGTCCACCCGCGAGCGTCTGATTTGGCCTAAAAAGAGGCGGGCAGATCCCGGTCGCCGTCCCAATTCGCGCTCCAGCACATGCTCTTGCTCGTTGTTCACATAAATGAGATCCAGTTGCCGGGCGTGCTCATGAGGGTCCGTGCTCCAGGCCTTCAAGAGCCGCCGCATCACGGGCGCGCCAAAAGGGTTGAACATGAACACCAGGCAGGGCCCCGCCGGCAAAGGAAACTCGACCGCGTCTCCACAGACTATCTTCATCGGCGGCTGTGCCCGGCCCGCGATCCGCCACTTGGCCAGATTCTTCTTGGCAATGCGGACCAACGTGGGATTGAGTTCCACCCCAACAACCTGGCGGAAGGGGTTTTGCGCCGCCAAAAGCACCGCCCGCCCCATCCCGGCGCCTATGTCGATAAAGGTGGTTGCCTCAACTGGCGCGGCTGGCCGGCTCCTCTGCCAACGGCGCAGCAGCTCTTGAAAGACCGACGGCGCAACACCGTAGTAGGCCGTGGCGTGGCGGTCATGCGGGTGCCCGCTCTTCAGATGACGTCCGGCGACGAGGCCGCTCGTGCGCACGCCGAACTGCTCGTCAAATGGATGCCGGGTAAACCCGTCAGCAACCTTGAGTCCCGGCAGCAACCGCAGCCTTGTTGCCGTCCCGGCTTTCACTGAAAGAGGATCTCTATCCTGCACGAACCGTACCTTCGATCCCAAAAATTAGAGGGGCCTCCCGTTTGGGGAGGCCCTGAGATTTTTATCGTCAGATTGTCTCGCTAGCGCGAGCGAAACGCCTTGATGGCCTCGGGCAGCCGCTCTTCGATCAGTCTGGCGCGCTCAGCCGCGATGCCGCCCAGATAGGCTGGCGCCGGAGTAGCCGTGAGCACCAGCAGCAGCGCAATCACCGAAAAGCCAAGCCCCGCTATCCCTGCCGACACCAGCATATGGTAGGTATCGGCGATGTCCAGGCCAAAGACATTGAACGCGACGTGCTCCAGCGGCTTGATGTGCTGCAGGACCGCCAGCGCGAAGAGGAAGAAAAAAACCGCCAGCGAAGTCAAAACAGCCAGCGACACATCCAGACCGCGGTGGAAGCTCTGTCGCGCGCTACAGTGAGGACATTCGGCCAGATGTTGCTCGTAGTCCTTGCGCATCTCGGGGGAGATTCCTGAGATGTCATATCGCCAACTGGCTAGAATGCCGCCAACGACTGTATCTGTGCATCGGGTACTTGCCATAATTGTTAAGACTCACTTTGCAAAGGATGTGTTTAGCCGCAATGCTTCTGCGCGGCTCACGTGGCAACAGGACGCTCAATTAGTAAGATGCTTCACCAGCCGTTTCGGCATGTGTCGCCTCACCTTACTTTGCATCGCCTTGGCGAGATTGCCTTGGCATTTCCCTTGCCGTTCTACCTGGTACAGAGTGATGCCCTTGTCTTACCATTGTAACTTATACCACTAAAAGTAAATAGGAGAAAGTGGCTCGTGCTGGCTTGCAAGCAGCAGCCGGTTCGCCAGCAGGCTCGCCCGGCCGCTCAAAGCGCGTTCGGCTGTAACCCTGGCAAGTTCTGGAAGATTATTACTTTCAGAGAGATGCGCAAGAATCACGTAGGCTGCCTGGCCGTCGTACCCATCCTCCAGGAAGCCTGCCGCCGCCTCGTTTGACAGATGGCCCACCCGTGAAAGCACCCGCTGCTTCACAGCCCAGGGATAAGGGCCGTCGCGCAGCATTTCCAGATCATGATTCGACTCAAGCAGCAGCAGGTCAACGCCTTGGAGCTGCGCCCTGACATTCGGCGAGATGTAGCCTAGGTCGGTGGCGGAGGCCATCCGCACCCCCTCGGTCCCGAAGACAAAGCCCACCGGGTCTGCGGCATCGTGGGGAATGGTGAATGGACTCACGGCAATTTCCCCGATTTCGAAGGGCTCGCCGGCCCGGAAATACTCGACCGACGGAAGCCATGTCGGGTCCTTGACCTTGGCGGGCGCGACTGGCACAGCAGCTTCCGGTAGGACTTCTGTCTCCTCGGCAAGGTCGCTCTCGTCGGGCTCACCTTCTTCGGCCGATGTGTCCGCCTCAGCTTGACGCTCTGCGGCCTGTCTGCGGCACTGCTCAAGCCACTGGGCATACGTCATTTGCCGCCGTGGCGTCAGCCAGCGCATCCAGGCGCGGTGTGTGCCCTCGGTGAAGTAGACCGGAATCCCCAGCTTGCGCGCGGTCACGGCAACGCCGTTTACATGGTCCGAGTGCTCATGTGTAATGAGGATGGCGTCCAGCGTCTCCGGTTCCTCGCCCACCAGCTTCATGCGCCGGAAGAGCTCGCGGCAGCTCAGCCCGCAATCGACCAGAATCCGTGTCCGCCCGCCGGAGACAACCGTGCTGTTTCCCTTGGAACCCGACGCCAGCACCGTGAAACGCACCATGATCTGAGAATACAGGACTTGAGAATACAGCGGAGTGCCGTCGAAGACGAGTCGGCGAAGACAGGCCCGCTTCCAAGTTTGCAAGAGGGCCGTTCATCCGATTATCATCCCAACAATAATCGATATAGCCAGGAATGAGGAAAAGGGTTATGAACCTTTTGCTGGCCGCCAAGAACGCCGTCGCATTTGTATTCTGCGTTCTGTTCGGATATATAGCTTCAACCTTTCTTCCGGAGGGCGCGTGGTTCATCCTTGCCTACATGCTGATCACTTACCACCTTTTCCTGGTATGGCTTGTGATGAGCGCCGATTACGAGACAGATCTTACCCTGCCCATCGGTTCAATTGCCTTGACCCATCTGATCTGTCTCACCCTCGTTGTTAGCCTTGGCATCGGACTGCGCCACGTCCCATACGTCGGGTTGATTCGTTACGTTGTCCCCGCGCTGGGAGTCTTTGAAATCAAATGGCTTTTTCGCCGTGGAATGAAAAAGAAGCAAGTCCAGGTCTCGGCCGAGAAGGCCGCAAAAGCCGCCGCAACCAAAGCCGCCGCCGTCGCCGCATCCGCAACTGTCGATGACTACCGGGACTGGCTCCGCTATCTCGCCTTGCCCAACCGCCCGCCTCGGCAACCGGGAATGACCGTCGAAGACGAATACAAGCAGTGGCTTCTAGCCCGTGCCAAGAGCCGGCTCGCGATTCACCCGAAGCGCTGATACGCATGCAATCTTGCAATGCCAAGCAACAAAGCAACTGGCGCGGATTCCGACGGAAGGCTTGACACTCCACGCGGCAGCGGAATTATCATCCCAACAACAATCAAAATAGCCGGAATGGAGATGGACCCTATGGCATTCGGCAAAAATGGAGCCGTATATCTAGTCTGCGCCTTGGTCGGTTTTGCAGTCTCAAGCCTTTTGCCACAGGGCGCGTGGTCCGTATTTGCCTACCTTCTTGTCACCTATCACTTATATCTCGGATACCACGTGATGATCGCTGAACACGAGACAGGCCTCTCCCTGCCCGTTTTCTCGACCATCATGACCCATCTGGCCTGTCTTGCCCTCGTCGTATGCTTCGCGCTCGGTCGGGGCCACATCCCTTTCTTCGGATGGATTCGCATTTTCGTTCCCGCTCTCGCCCCGTTTGAACGTGACTGGCTTTTCAAGGCGCGAATCCGAAACACAAAGAAACCTGCTCCGATCTCCAAAGGGGAGGCTTCGCAGAAGGCCGCCGCTGTCGCCAATGCCATCACTGCCACCGTTACAGTCGATGACTACGAGGAGTGGCTCAAATATCTCGCGCAGCCAAACCGCCCGCCTCGTAAACCCGGACTGTCAGTTCAGGACGAATACAAGCAATGGCTGCTCGCCCGCGCAAAAGCCAAGCTTGCGCCGACGCCAAAGCCTTGATGCGCCTCGAGTGACATAGAAATACAGTAAACAGTTCAGAAGTTTGAAAAGATAGCCGGTCGCCGGCGGGATCTTTCACCCCACTCCGTGCAGGTTCGCCGGAATCTCGATCGACACCAGCGTACCGCGGCCTGGATTGCTGACCACGCTGAAGCGGGCCTGGCTGCCGTAAAGAACCTCCAGCCGTTCCTGCACGTTTTTCATCCCAATGCCTGCGCCGTTGCGGCTCAGTGCCGAGGCTGGCCGGTTGCCCATGCCGACGCCGTCATCGGCAACCTCGATCAGCACTCGTTCCCCATTGAGCCGGCTGCGCAAGGTGACCGTGCCGCCGTGGATGCGCGGCTCCAGGCCGTGCTTGATGCTGTTTTCGATCAGCGGCTGCAGCAGAATGCTGGGCACCAGGATCTCCAGCGTCCGCGGATCGATCTCCTTTTCGACGCGCAGCTTCTCGGCGCCAAAACGCACCACCTCGATGTCCAGGTAGTCGTCGGTGAATTTCAGTTCCTCGCTCAACGGAACGTAGGTATCATGATCTTTCAGCAGCGCGCGGAGAATGTTGGCCAGCTTCACCGTCATCTCGCGAGCCAGTTCGGGCCGCAGCCGCACCAGGGATGCGATGGAGTTGAGCGTGTTGAAAAGAAAGTGGGGATTGATCTGGCGCTGCAAAGCGTCAAGCCGGGCCTCAAGCAAGAGGCGCTTCTGTTCTTCCAGCTTCATTTCGATGCGCAGCGCGTTCCAAACCTTGATCGCGATGCCGACGACGATGGGCGCGCTGAGCCAGACCAGCGCCTGTAGCCACCACTGGTTGGTAAGCAGCGCAAAAAGCCGATGCGGAAAGGCGTGGGCTAGCCAGTCGCGGCAGGCTTCAGCCGCGACGATGAGAAAGAGCATGAGGAACTGGCGGTCGATGCGCGGCTTGCGCAGGTTGCGCCGCACCCAGCGGTAGAGGCTCAAGTCGATGAAAGGCGTGAACGACCAGATCTCTTCCCTCTCGACAAACCGTCCCAACAGGCCAGCCGCAAGGCCCAGCGCGGCGTTGAAGGGCAAGGCCAGAAACTCGTGGTTATAAACCGCCGGCCCCGACAGCACCACCCCGCCCAGCATGGCCCACTCCGGCCCCAGCAGCAGGCCCAGCAGAATGACAGTTTCAAATGAGATGTCGGCGGCAAGAAAGTTGGGCACCGCGATCCGCACCCACACACCCAGCGTCAGCGGCACCAGGAAGAACGTCAGCAGCGCCAGAGTCTGCCGGGGTCTGCGCTGTTCGGCAAAGAAGAGCCTCCTGAATGTGCTGACGCGCGCCAGTACGCTGGCCACTGAGGCAACCACGCCCAGCTTGACCAGCAGCGTGATCAGGATCAGATTGTCAGTCACCGCGGCGTATCCCGGTGCAATGCCTTCACCTGGTAGCCGGCTTGCTTGAGCTCCGCGGCCATCTCCTCGGCCATCATCACGCTGCGGTGCTGGCCGCCGGTGCAGCCGAAGGCCACGGTCAGATAGCTCTTGCCCTCATCGACGTAGTGCGGCAAGAGATAGAGCAGCAGTTCCTTCACCTTGTCCAGAAACTCGATCGTCTGCGGAAAGCCGCGCACATAAGCGGCCACCTTCGGGTCGAGTCCGGTCAGCTTGCGAAACTCGGGCACAAAGTGGGGGTTGGGCAGGAAGCGCACATCGAAGACCATATCCGCGTCCAGCGGCACGCCGTTCTTGAAGCCGAAGCTCAGGCAGGAGACCAGCAGCGGAGTGCTCTCGCAATCGTGGCAAAACCGGGCTTGGATGTGAGCGCGCAATTCATGAACGTTGAAGCTCGACGTGTCGATCAGAGTGTCGGCGACATTGCGGATCGGTTCCAGCAGTTGCCGCTCTTCGACGATCGAGCGCGAGACCGTCTCCTGCTTGCCCAGCGGATGTGGCCGCCGGGTCTCGGAGTAGCGCCGCACCAGCACCGCATCCTGCGCATCCAGAAAGACCACGCGCGTGTGCAGCAGCATCTTTACCCGCTTGAGAATCTCCGGCAGACGGTCGAGGGTCTGGCCCTCGCGAACGTCGACCACGATGGCTGCATTTTGGATTTCAGAAGATTTTTCCACCAACCCGGCAAAATCGGGCAGCAGTTCCAGAGGCAGGTTATCGACGCAATGAAATCCGAGATCCTCAAATGCCTTGAGGGCCGAGGCTTTTCCGGCGCCGGAGATTCCCGTGACGATCACCAGCTCTTTGCCCGGCCGGTCTGCTTCTTTGGCTGGTTCGCCGGCCGCGCGAGCGAAGTCTGATTGGGGGTTAGGCTCTGAAGGCGTCATAGCTCATGCTACAACGGAAAACGGCAACTGCGCATTGCCCCGCGCAGTTGCTCGCCTCCAAACCAGCGAATGAATCCGTTTTGCCGCCCTCGGTTCTAGGGAAGTTCCACCAGCTCCATCTGGCCGTCGCGGCGGCGATGGAGCACAAAAGTGTCTCCCGATGGATTGCGGAAGATCAGCAAATCGCGGTCGCGGAATTCAGCATCTTTCACCGCCTCCTCGATGGTCATGGCCTTCAGGGCAATCGCCTCGCCGTTGGTTAAGATATGCGGCTCGACTACCGTCTTGCGAGCCGGAAACGAATGCACGGCGATCTCAGCGCTGGCCTTCTTGCGGGAGCGGGATGGCGCCCCTTCGGCTCCATCCTCAAGCTGCGCGGCGCGGGCCTTGGGCCTGGCCACTGGAGGCGCGGTCAGCACCTTCTCCTCCTTGGGCAGCCGCTTGCTCCCAATGCGCCGGTCGCGGTGGCGGCGCGCCTGGTTCTCGGCGTGCTCGAGTGCCTTGCGCAGCGCCGACTCGAGCGTTTCGGCCTCACCCGAGGCCGCAATGGTCTGCAGCCGGGCCTGAATCGTCAACTCGGCAACCTGCAGGCGCTTGAGCGCGCTGAATACCACACTGGCGCGCGCATTCCTGCCTAGAATGCGAGCCATCCGTTCCAACCCCTCCTCGGCCTGCGTCTTGAGCGCTTTGGAGATCTTCACTTGTCTGGCGGTGAACTCCACTTCCATGGTCAGCCTCCGCTTCCTGTTTTTTTACCGCTCTTTCTCACAGCACCGTTATCGGCGGGAGAACTTCGGATTCTATACCAACAGTGGTCAGTTGTCAGTTTTCAGGGGTCAGTTCGCCTATTTTTCCAATTTGAAAGGGTGGAATGAGCATCGGTTGACCAAGCAGGCAGTTCAACTGACCACTGACAACTGTTCGCTGACCACTGGCCTCACCCTTCGCGCTTTCGCCGCTGATGGGTCGAGGGAATGTTCATGTCTTCGCGGTATTTGGCCACCGTGCGCCGGGTCAGTTGGATGCCCTGGGCCTGGAGCTTGGCCGCCAGTTGGTCATCGGTCAGCGGATGGCGCGCATCCTCCTCCTCGATCAGCTTGCGGACCTTGCGCTTGAGTACAAGCAAGGGCGTATCGGCGCCCTCGGGCCCATTCGAGCCTTCCGAGAAAAAGAAGCGCAGTTCGATCACCCCCTGCGGAGTGTGGGCATATTTGTTGGCCACGGCGCGGCTGATCGTCGAGGGATGAACGCCGATCTCCTCGGCAACCTCCTTGATCATCATCGGCCGCAGACCCTCGACGCCCCGATCGAGGAAGTCCTGCTGGCGGCGGACAATCACTTCGCAAGTCCTCAGGATCGTACTCTTCCTTTGGGCGATGTTGCGCATCAATTGCAGCGCCGAGCGGAAGCGCTCCTTGACGTAGTCCTTCACCTCTTTGTCCGTGCCTTCGGCGGCCAGCATCCGCCGGTAGCGCCGGCTGAGCCGCAAGCTGGGCATGTCTTCCTCGTTCATCGACACCACCCAGGTGTCACCCCGCTTGATGAAGACCACGTCGGGTTCGATCAGCCGCGCCTGCTCGCGGTTATACAGGCGGCCGGGCCGCGGGTCGAGCGTGCGGATGAACCCCACCCCGGCATGAGCTTCGTCGGTGGTAATCTGGGCCGCCCGAGCCAGTTCCTTCACGTCTCGCTTCTGTAGCAACGCCAAGTGCTTGTCCACAATCAGCGCCGCCACCTCCATGCTGCGCCGCCGTTCCTCGATGTGCGCCTCCGCCTCGGCGCGAAAGCTGCCATGCGGATCTTCGTCCGGCTCAGGCGCGGGCTGGACAAACAAATGCCCAAACTCACGCTGCTGCGCGGCAATCTGGATCAGGAGGCACTCGCGCAAATCGTGCGCGCCCACGCCGGCAGGATCGAGATGCCGCACCAACTCGAGGCCACGGCGCAGCAGCTCGAGCGCCGATTCCCCGTTCGGCTCGGGAAGCGCCGGAGATTTTTCAAATGCCGCCGCCAGCTCTTCTTCACTGCCGGCCAGATAGCCATCGCCGTCCAGATTGCCGATGACGAACTCTACCGCCTCGCGCAGACCGTGCTCCAGGGTCAGACCGGCCAACTGCCACGAAAGGTGATCGGTGAGAGTCGTAGGCTGGGAGAGAAAATTCTCAAACGACGGCTTGTCACTCTCTTCATACTCCGGCTGTGTGCGATAGCCGGGGTCGAGGTAATCCTGGAAGTACGATCCGAAATCGACCTCGTTGAAGGAATCCTTGGGTGCGGCAGCCGGTTCCTCGACCCCGCGTTCCTCAACCGCGCGCTCCATTCGTTCCTCGCGGCCCGCAACCGCATCCAGCATCGGAACCGTCTCGTCGATCTCTTCCAGGACGGGATTCTCCACCATCTCGGCATCGATCATCTCCTTCAGCTCGAGCTTGTTGAGCGCAAGCACGCTCACCATCTGCATCAGGCCCGGAGTCAGGATCTGGCGCTGCGCGACCTTCAGGCTCAATTTGGGTTGCAGGAGCGGCATAAGTAGACTCTATTCCCGTTTGGACTTACCGTCAGTGTACTTGAATGAAAAAAAGGCTCAAGGGCAAAATGCCCTGTATCGAGACAATTGTTCCGGTTTGGGCAGCGCTCAATCCGGGATTCACCGCCTGGAAATCAGAGCGCCGGTTTCTGCACCTGGGGGTTGACGGAAGGCAAACTGACTGCATCCAGCCTTCCACCTCTGCCCAAAGGCTACATCAACTCAGCGTGAAACCCTCCCCCAGATAAAGTCGCCGCACATCCACATTGTTACCGAGTTCATGGGGAGTGCCGGCAAAAAAGATCTTCCCTTCGGCGATGATATAAGCCCGGTCGGTTACGCTCAAGGTCTCGCGCACATTATGGTCGGTGATCAGAACCCCGATACCGCCGGCCTTCAAGTCAAAGATGATTTTTTGCAATTCCAGCACGGCGATGGGGTCGATGCCGCTGAAAGGCTCGTCGAGCAGAATGAAGTTGGGCTGGATGCACAGCGAGCGGGCAATCTCGACGCGCCGGCGTTCACCGCCCGAGAGCGCGTAGCCCCGCGTCGTGCGGATGTGGCCGAGATTCAGCTGATGAATCAGCCGCTCGGTCCGCGTCCGCCGCTCCCGGTTGCCCAGTGGCTGCGCCTCCAGCACCGCCAGGATATTTTCCTCCACGGTCAGCTTGCGAAAGACAGAAGGCTCCTGGGGCAGATAGCTGATCCCGAAGTTGCGCGCGCGCAGGTACATCGGCGTCTGCGTAATCTCGGTCTCGTCCACCAGCACGCGCCCGGAGTCGGGCTCGACCAGCCCGACAATCATATAGAAGCAGGTGGTCTTGCCGGCGCCGTTCGGACCCAGCAGGCCCACGACTTCGCCGCGCGAGATCTTCAGGTCGACTCCGCGAACGACCTGCCGCCCCTTGTATGTCTTGCCGATTCCTTCGGCGATCAGTGTCTCCATCGAGTCGGTCAACCTGTCAGCTTACCAAAAATCAAATCTACCATCATGGGCATAAACACGCATGTCTTGCTCGTCACTTCTTCGGAAGGGCCGCGGTGAGAATGCCGCGCAGTTCGTTCTGCTGCGGGTCGGAAAGACCTGCCTTGCTAATCATGAAATATGCACCTGAGTGGAGCACTAACACGATCAAGCTTCTTTCCTCGCTCCAGCGTTCGTAGATGTTCCACCCGGCTCTGAAAGTTGTTCCAGCCGTATTCTCTATCAAGATCGAGTCGGGCGTGATCTTCACTGTAAACTGTCCCTGCATTGACGGATCTTTTCTGTATATGCTGCGTAGACCCATCGGCACCCTTCCGGACAATACAAATGCCATCACGCCGAGGATGACTATGACGGGCACGACATTCTCTATCAGACGGTTTGTGAGGGGCTCGGCGGGAGCAGTCTCAACGATCTCTTGCTCATTGGAAGGCGGCCGGTGACTGTAGATCTGGACCATACCGACGGCGCATACCAGACCAGCAATAATAACGACCCAAATCATGGCGATCTTTCCAATGCGGCCTAGGCGAAAAGCTTCCTTGAACTTGAGTCTCGCTGCTCTCAGATAATCCGCCTCACTGATCCGATAGCTGAATTCCATGCCGTTCCTCTTTCACTGTCCCACGTTTTTCAAAGTCATTGCTCACTTCGGCGCGGTGGTCTGCGTGGTCGTCTTGCTCCCCCCGCCTTCGACACTGACGCTATCATCGCGGCCATGGAAGATCAAAGCCTCGCCGGAGACGGTTCCCCGTGCCGGATCGGTCATCTTGGGCAGAGTGGTCGCCGTTCCCGTCAAAACGTACTCATTCGTCGCGCTGGTAAAAACCAACTGCTCCCCGGTCCCGCGCCGGCCCTCGGAGGTCAACACCACATGGCCCCGCGCTGTCATATGGTCAACCTGCGCCTGCCCCTGAGCTGCCTTTCCGGCCGGCAGCAGCGTCACCTCGACCTGATCCGAAGACGAATTGGCAGTCGAAGTCTCGGCAACCACTGAACCGAGAATGCCGCTGCGCATCAGGGCCTTGCGTTCTACGTCGGAATATCTGAAATCGCCCCCGCGCACCCTGATCACGGCTGGCTGGCTTGAATTCCCTGCCTGCTTGCCTGCGTTTCCCGCCTCAGGAACTGCCGCGGTTACGAGCACGATCCTCACAGGCTCAGCCCGGTCCGTCGTGCGCGCCACCAGCAACTGCCGCTCCCGATCGAGCACAATCACCGGCGCGGCAATCGAATTAGCCTGCTGCCACAGCCGCGCCTGACCGCGGAAGGTCGCCTCGCCTGTCACCTGGTGCAATTCAGCCTCGGCAGCGATCACGTGCGCAGGACCCTGCCCGCCCAGAGCCACGCCGCCCTGGCTGCCTGCTGGCCTTGCTTCCCGTCCGTTGTTTCCAGCCGCCGCATCGCTCCAACTCGCCTTCACGTTGCCATGCGCAAAAGCGTTGCCCGAGGCCCGCGAAACGTCTACCTTGTCGGCCGTAAGCTGCAAAGCCCCGTCCTCGACGCGCGGACTCAGCGTGAGATGCAGCCAATCCCCAGCACCCTCATAGACAGCCCGGCCAGCGGTTGCCCGCAGCAGCGCGGGCGGCGACCCGCTGGACTTGGCTGCCGCCTGCTGCGTCAGCAACACGCGGCCCTCAACCACGGCGGATTGAAGATCGCCTTCGCCGCCCGTACCGCGCTTTGCACCCGGTTTTTCTCTTGCCTGGTCAGCGGCGGAAAAGTGCGCCTCCAGCCGGTCGCCGCTCGTAGCCTGCCGGGCTCCCGTCGCAGCTGTCTCCTCGATGCTCGCGTGGCCGACCCCATTGAGGACGGTCAACCTCGACCCCGATCCAAACTCGCCCGTAACGTCGTCGGCCGAAAGCCGCGAAGGCGCAACCGGCCCATTGCCACGCTGGCTCTCGCCCGTTACCACCACGCCGCCGCTGCCGCGCATCGAGACCGGCTCGATCTGACCCTGACCCACTTCGCGAAAGTCGATATCGGCCACTGGCGAACGCCAGTGGCGGCTTAGGCGCTGCGGCTGGCCTGCGGCCTGGCTCGACTCCTCGCTGTCGAGCGCCACGCCCTGCTCCAGGTGCGCATGGCGCAGCTTGCCCTGCGCGCTGAATTCGAGATTGGCTGCGGGCGCGTTTCCATGCGACTGCCGGCGCCGCAGCTCATCCCCGGCGCCAGACTCGCTCACCGAGTCCATCGTGACCCCGCCTTCGAGCCGGCCATGGCGAGGCCGATTGTGCTCGTCAAAGTCCATCTGCCCGGCAGGCGCTGCCACATGGCTCCCTGAGGATGTGGTCAGCGTAAACCCGTTGATCGCATCCAGAACCACGGCCGACCCATCTTCGCGAAAAACAATCTTCGCTTCGCCGGCGGTTGCCTTCCCACCCTGGTACTCGGCCGTGGCCGCGCGCAGGCGGCAGATCTGCGTTTTGCGCTCGTACTCCGCGTGCTGTGCATGAATCTGAACAGTCGCCGAACCGCGCCGCGCCGTCAACTCCACACCTCGGTCCAGCACCAGAAGCCCTTGCTGCGTGTCGAATGTGGCTCCGATCGAGCTGCCTGTTCCCTGCGCCGAGGAAAAGGCCACATGCTGGCTGGTCGTGGCCACTCCGTTGTGCTGGTCAAAGGTGAGCCCGCTGGTCTTGACATGGATCTCGCCCTGCGCTGCGGTTTCGACTGCCGTAACGACCGGGCTGCCTTCCGGCTTGTCGCTCACCACATGTCCGGCAGCAGCCTTGGGCGCGATGGCCGGCGCAACACCCGGCCGCATCAGCGTAATCTCCACCGGCCCCGCGGCTTTGGCCGTTCCCGCCTTCTGGTCGTACTCGAACTCGTCGCCCTCGATGCGGTCCACGCGGCTGCCGTCTTCACCATAGAGCTCGATTTTCACGTCGTGCAGCAGCGCGTTGCCCTGCTTCAATTGAACGACCTTCGAGGCATGGATCTTGAACTGCGAATGCGCGCCCAATGCATGGGAAATGGTGACGCCGTTTGACTCCTGCTGGATCTCAAAGCCTAGACGCTGGGGCAAGTCATGCCGGTTGAAGGGATTCTTCCATTTGCCTACGGCCAGAAACACCACCAGCGAAGCCAGCAGCAGAACACCCGCCGCCACGACCAGCATCCTCATTCTTTCGATGGTGAGTCGCACGGTTAGTTCGACCCCCCGAGCCGCGCCGATAGCCGAGCCGCCAGCCGCTGCGCGAGACTCTCGCCGAGTTCGCTCCACAGCAGGCGCGCCGTGGCTCCCGACGCCTTCTCGACAGCCGCCGTCAGTTCGACCAGTTGGCGTACATTCTCTTCCACGTGCCGCGCGGCCACTGGGTCAAGCTCCAACTCCTCTTCAAGAAACGGCGCGTCCGAGCCGAAGTCGATGCGGATGTGCCCATCGGCCTCGTAGGTTCCCTCATCGAAGAGCGGCCCAAAGCCCGTCACCCGCACCAGTCGCGGCTCCCGCACCCAGCGAGCGTCGAGAGCACCAGATGTCTCCAACTCCCAAAGGCTCCAGCCGATCTGAAACTCGTAGGCATAGTCGTCGTGCAGGATCTCGAGCGCCTCTTCAACGGCGAGACGCGGCTCGACTCCCGGCGCGACGGTACCATCTGAGTTTGCTCCGACTCTGCGGCCATAAACCTGTTGAAAGACCGGAGGCTCGCTCCAGTTCATCGGCCATACAGTCGCGGCATAGACGCGCGCCTCGCCGCCGTGCGCGGCAAACTCACCCAGCACCGCCGTCAACTTGTCGGCGAGCTCGGCCAGCCGCAGATTGGGGTACCAAAGACTCAAATAAAGCGTGTCAGACATCTCTATTGATTGTAGACGTGCGGCGTAAGACGAAGATGCAGAGGAGTCGATTCGATCAAATGACGTGTGGGTGCCCCAGGTCCCTCGCATTTGGGGACCTGGGAAACAAGGAACTCAAACCGGCTGGGTGCCCCACCTTCGGCACGTCTTGGTTTTTGTGCCTAAGGTGGGATGCATGCAACTATGGGCTCCTATGCCGTTACAATCTCACTGAAGTCCGCGATACCGGAGAAGCCAGTCAGCACAGATGCGATCAAGCCGAGGTGCGCCCCACGAATCGCCGGGTCGGGATCGAGCACCATGACCTTATCGAAGAATGCATCGACCACCGGGCGCAGCGTGGCTATCCGTCCCAGAGCCTCGTCGTAGGCTCTCTCGCCGCGTAGTAAGGCAACCTCGGGCGCCAGCGCCGCGGCCGCATCCGCAAGCTGTTGCGCCTCCGGCGCGAGTGTCACATCCTTCGGCGAGCCGAGAGTAAATCCCTTCTCCTCGGCCTGGCGCAGGATGTTTTTGATGCGCTTGAATGCCGCCGAGATCGCGGCGAAATCCTCCGACTCGCGCGCTGCCGTCAACGCCTCGGCCCGCGCAATCGCATCGCGCACATCGTCGCCTCCCGCAACCAGCACGGCATTCACAACGTCGTAGGTAAAGCCGCGAACATCCTTCAAGTAGAAGCTCTGCCGCTCGCGCAGGAATGCTTCAACTTGCTCCTTGTTCGATTGATCTGCTCCGCTTGATGCGACCACATTGCCAAGCGTCAGTGGCAAACCGGACTCCGCGAGAATCTTGACAATGGCATTGGCCGCACGGCGCAGCGCAAAAGGATCCTTCGAGCCGGTCGGCGCGTTACCGATGCCAAACATGGCTGTGATGGTCTGAATGCGATCTGCGAGGCCAAGCAACTGGCCCTCGACTGTGTCGGGGATCGCGTCCTCGGTTGAGGCAGGCATGTATTGTGAGTAGATAGCCTGCGAAACCGCTTCACCCAGTCCCTGAGCCTCGGCGTAGAGTCCACCGATCACTCCTTGTAACTCGGTAAACTCTTTGACTAACTCGGTGGTCAGGTCTGTCTTGGCCAGCAGAGACGCCTTGTACAAACCAACTTCATCAAACGGGATTTGAGCAGACTTAAGCGCCCCGGCGAGCTTTTGCAGCACATTGCCATTCTCCATGGTCTTCCAAAAATAGCTACCCAGCTCCTTCTGGAAAGTCACATTCTTCAGGCTCTCAACGCGGTCCACGAGCGGCGTCTTCTGATCCACTTCCCAGAAGAAGCGCGCATCCTTGAAGCGTGCGCGCAAGACGCGGGCATTGCCGTGGCGAATGATCTCCCGGCCTTCGTCGTCCACCTGCGTATTGAGAACAGCCAGAAAATGCGGTGCCAGCTTGCCGTCCGCGCCTTCGACAGCGAAGTACTTTTGGTGGTCGCGCATCACCGTGACCAGCACCTCTTCGGGAAGCGCCAGATACTCGGGCTCAAAGTCGCCCAGCACGACCGATGGCCACTCAGTGAGATGAACCACCGTCTCGATCAGCGGCTCGTCCTCGCGCCAGCGCGCGCCGGCAACTGTGCGCGTGGCCGCATCGAGAGCCTTGCGGATAGTCTGCCTGCGCTCGGCCACATCAACAACGACGTAGGCCTTGCATAGTTCTTCGGCGTAACTCTTAGGGGAAGATAAAAGCACGGAGCGCTCACCGTGCAAAATGCGATGACCGCGGCTCGCGTTGCCCGCCTGAATGCCCGCAATCTCAACAGGAACAATCGCCGAGTCGAGCAGCGCGACAACCCAGCGCACCGGCCGCACAAAGCGTTCCGGCTTGCCCGCACGCCAGTACATATTCTTGACCCAGTAGAGACTCAGCACTTCCTTGGGTAACTCGGTCGAAAGTAACTCATCGGCCGTGCGACCAAGCCTCTTCACTGTAGCGCCAACATACTCGCCCTTGGCGTTGGTGACCTTTTCAAGCGCTTCCACAGTTACGCCTGCCTTCTTAGCGAAGGCCTCGGCAGCAGCCGTCGGCGCGCCGTCCTTGAAGGCAACCTTCCACGACGGGCCTGTCAACTTTTCTTCGGTATCAGCCTGGCTCGCCAGCACGCCTTCAACCAGTACGGCCAGACGGCGCGGCGTCGAATACGTGGTGAGTTTGGCATCAGGGGCAAGCAACCGCTCGCGCGTGAGCAGTTCGTTCACACGGCGGCCTAGCTCGGCCTCGGCCCCGGCAATCATGCGGGCTGGAATCTCGTCCAGCCCAATCTCCAACAAAAAGTCCGCCATAGCTTTGAAAATCTTTCCGCTAACTCGCTAACTTGCAAACTCCGCTAACCCTCGCGAAGCGTGGCTAACTCCGCGAGCGCCGCTAACTCGTCTGCTGTGCCACATAAGCCCTGGCCACGCCGACGGCCAGATTGCGAATGCGTCCGATCATGCCCACACGCTCAGTGACGCTGATCGCACCGCGCGCATCCAGAAGATTGAAAAGGTTCGAACACTTGAGCGCCAGTTCATAAGTCGACATAATCGGGAAGCGCAACCTTTCCTTCGCTGGGATCTTATTGTCAGAAAGCAGCGAGCTGCCCCGCGCCAGCAACGCCTGCGCTTCCGCCTCGTAGCTGTTAAAGTGTTCCCAACACCTTGTAACATCGGCGTCCTCGAAGTTATAAACCGAATATTGAAGCTCCTCGGACAACCTGACATCTCCATAAGTCACCACAGCGCCGGTCTCCGGGTCGCGCGCCCAGACCACGTCGTAGACCGAGTCCACGTCTTGCATAAAGGCGCAGAGCCGTTCCAGTCCATAAGTCAGCTCGGCGCAGATCGGATCGAGATCCAGTCCGCCGCACTGCTGGAAGTAAGTGAACTGGGTAATCTCCATCCCGTCCATCATCACCTGCCAGCCCACGCCCCAGGCGCCGACCGTCGGACCCTCCCAGTTATCCTCTTCGAACTTCAGATCGTGCTTGCTGAGATCGATGCCGATTGCTTCCAGGGATTTGAGATATAGCTCTTGCACGTTGACCGGCGGCGGTTTCAGAATCAACTGAAACTGGGTGTGGCGAAAGAGCCTGTTCGGGTTTTCGCCGTAACGGCCATCCGCCGGTCGTCGCGATGGCTGCGCATAGCCCACCTTGTAGGGCTTGGGCCCCAGAACGCGCAGAAAGGTCTCTGGCGCCATGGTGCCTGCGCCCACTTCAACGTCGTAGGGCTGCTGAATTACGCAGCCGCGTTCCGCCCAAAAACTCTGCAAGCGGAAGAGAAGCTCCTGAAAGGTGAGCGGGGTAGTCTTCGGTTGGGACAAAGCTTGGGATGAGGACACGGTCAACTCTCTCTCGTCGGGACTCACTCGATTTTATCAGGCTCTTCTAGTTGCCCAACCGCGCCAGCGCCTCTGCCGAGCGCAGTTTGCGCTCCAGGTGCCGCTCCAGGGATTGCAGCGTGAAGCGGCGCAGATCCTGTGCGCGGCGCCGCGGCCAGTCCTCGCCGGCAAAGGCCGAGACCGGCGCACGCAACATGCGCTGCGCCAGTTGCCAGGAGTCCGCCGAGAGCTCGCTTGCATTGCCGTTGCGGTGGACCGCGCAAAAAAGTCCATCGGCATGAAAATTGAACGAAATCTCCTCCGCACCCAATGCCTCGCCACAGGCCGTGCAGTGCGCGATGTCGGGCAAGAGGCCCATCAGCCGTGTCATCCAGAGTTGGAAGTAAGTCAGCGGCATCCAGGGCTGGTCGACTGTCGTCTGTTCAAGCACAGCCATCAGCAGACGGAAGACCGTCTCCTGGGGATCGTGGTCGGGCAGCGCCTCGTCCAGCACCTCGGCAAAGAGGCTGAGCACCGTCATGCGCACTGGATCGACCGGGGCCGAGAGCGGCGAGCGAAGGATTTCAAGCTGATCGAGCCGGACCAACTCCTGTCTGGGCCGCTCGACGAACCAGGCTCGAGCCAGGGTCATCGGTTCCAGCGCTCCGCCAAAGCGTTTGCGGCTTTTGAGCGCCGCCTTGGCCACGCCCCGCACCTTACCGTAGTCACGCGTAAAAAAGCTCACGATAAGGTCGGCCTCGTGGACCGGCCAGGTGCGCAAAACCACGGCTTCTGAGGTGAGCACGTTCATTCGGACTCCATCATCGCACTCTGGCCCGGCTGCTCCGGATCGCCTCAACGGTTGCCGGTTGAGAGCACCGCGATAGATGCTATATGTAAGAAAAACCTGGCCTTCTACCGATTCGACACACGAGACGCCGGCATGGATTCTCTTGCGGGGGCCTAAGCTTTCCACAGCTTCCCCTCTAGGCGAGAGCGGGCGCCACCGGTACAATGGGTTAGAGGTTCCAAATGCCCACCGCAATGGTCACCTTCAACGGCCGCATCACACTTCCCCCACAAGTGCGCAGAAACCTTGGACTCAAGACCGGCGACAACGTTGAGTTTGTCGAAGTCGAGAAAGGGCGGTTCGCGATCTCCTGCCGCAACAGGTTCATCGCGGATACAGATCTTCGCAGTCCGAAGCTGGACCCCGCACCCATCGCCGAAGAAGAAAAGCAGCCCGTTCTCTAGAGAACGGCGAAGAACAACCCCGTCACAATTGATGACTATGGCTATCGGATTCGCGCACGAAAAATAGAGACGCGCATCCCGCAGGACGGGGTGCGCGTCTGTGAGATAGCTCGAATCCCTTTAGCGACCGAAGTGCGCGGCGTTCTTTGCCGTGAAGCTGGCCCACTTTTCGGGCAGGTCATCGGCGGCGAAGATAGCCGAGACCGGGCAGGCCGGGACGCAGGCCCCGCAGTCGATGCACTCGACCGGGTCGATAAATAGCTGGTCTGAAGAAGCGAAACCGTCTTCGTCCTTTTTGGGGTGGATGCAATCGACAGGACAGGCGTCTACGCAGGCGGTGTCCTTGGTGCCGATACAGGGTTCTGCAATGACATATGCCATTCTGATTTCTCCAGGGGAACTCGGAACTTGGCCTTCGAGGGTGATAGTAGCACAGGACACCAAAGGAGGTGCCAAGCCCGCGCAAAGACGTTTTGCGATGCGGGAAATCGAACCATCACTTGTCGAATCCCCCATCCCGAATGCGAACCGGAAAAGAGGTCATCTCGACCGAATTCTCTCTGCCAGCGGCCGATAGTCTATCCGCCAGCCCGCTCGGCACGATGCGTCGCAAACTCCTTGGGAGTGGGGATGGGCGCGAGATTCCGTCCGGCGAACATATCGTCAAAGAAGCCCAGCAATTCGGCGTGAATCAGCCCGTTCGATGCCAGAATCTCTCTGCTGTCCAGCAGAAAATGCTTGCCGGAAAAGTCCGTGACTTGCCCGCCGGCCTCCTCCACCAGCAGAATGCCGGCTGCCGTGTCCCATGGATTGAGGCTGAACTCCCAGAAGGCATCCAGCCGGCCCGCGGCGACAAAAGCCAGATCCAGCGCAGCCGACCCTGCCCGGCGCACACCGTGCGAGCGCAAGGTGAATTCCTGATAGAAGTGGATATTCGGGGTCGCGTGCCGCTTGCGGCTGGGAAAACCCGTGGCCACCAGCGCCTCGCTCAACTCCGGAGTCCGCGAGACATGCAGCGGCTTGGAATTCAGCAGCGCGCCGCGTCCCCGCTCGGCGGCAAAGAGTTCATCCCGCATGGGGTCGTAGATGACTGCGGCCACCAGCGTCCCATCCTCCTCCGGAGCCAATCCCTCTGGCCGCTGTTCCAGGCCGAGCGAGACGCAAAACTGCGGAAAGCCGTGAGCAAAGTTGGTCGTTCCATCCAGCGGGTCCACATACCAGCGGAACTCGCCGTCGAGCCGGTCCCGAGTTCCTTCTTCGCCGTAGATTCCATGCTCCGGAAAGGCCTCGGCCAGCCGCCCGCGAATCAGCTTCTCCGAGGTGCGATCGGCCACCGTGACCAGGTCAGCGTCGCCCTTGTACTCGGTAACCACACCTTGGGAAAAGAACTCACGCAGCTTGGCGCCGGCCTCGCGGGCAATGGCGGATGCCGCGGGAACCCACACCCACTCCGAAGTTGAATTCACAGGGTTCACGCGGAACTTCCGTTCGTAGCGGAACCATTCAGATCCCGCCCGTTGGTCTTCGCAATGCGCGGCGTCCTCTTGCTCGCCTCTGAAATCGTGCGGATCTGGTGCTTGTAGATGAAGAGGTTCGGCTTGCCCTCGCGGGTCAGCCGCAGCATCCCGTCGTCGAAGTACTCAATCCAGCCACGCACTGTTTCGCCGTCGCGCAACTTGATCTGTACGTTGACCTGGCGATCGCTCAGAGAGCGCAGATAAAGCGCTTCTTGGCCGGTCTCACCGGGCGGGGGCATCTTGATGCGGCGTCGCGCGGACACAGGAGGAGTCATCTTGTCATTTTAGATGCAATCACGCAGAACGGCGAATGCGATAAAACAAAGACTGATTCCAGCGGATTATTTGCCCTTCGCCGGCGGGTCGGCAAAATAACCCGTGCGATGGCGAACATTCAGTTCCTCGGCCGCGGCCCTGGGGACCGTCACCCGCACGCGGTGGAAGCCAACTCCCTTGACCTGATTGTGGGGATAGTAGCCGATCAGATACTGTGTGCGCAGGTCGTCGCTGACCCTTGCAAAGGCCTTGTCGAGCCCGCCGTCGTTGACATAGTAGCTCTTGCCGCCGGTCTGTTCGGCCAGGGTAATCAGCGCGTGCTCGCCTCCCAGATCGCGGCCGGCGCTGGCCTCTATGGGCACGTCGATGATCGAGTAGATCATGACCTCGTTGCGCAGGGCCTGTTCGAGCGCCTGAGCATAGGTGGCGTTGCTCGCAGTATCGTCCCCGTCGGTCACCAGAACCAGCACCCTGCGCCCCTCTTTGCCTCCCAGGCGCTCGGAGCCAAGGCATGCCGCATCGTAGAGCGACGTGGCCCAGTCGCCGCGCAACTGGCTCAGGCCGCGATCGATCTGGCTCAGCTTGTTGGTGAAGGGCGTCAGTTCGCGCACGTAGGTGGCAAACTGCAAGAGGCTCATCTGGTCCTGCGAACGCATCAGAGCGTGGGCGAAACGGTGCGCTGCATCCGCCTCCTCGGCCATATCCTTGCGCACGCTGCCGCTGGTGTCGATCGCCAGCGTCAGATTCAAGGGCAGTTCCGACTGGCGTTCGAAGACCGCAATCTCCTGCTGCCGGCCGTCCTCGGCGAGCGCGAAGTCCTCGCGCGTCAGGCCGCCCACAACGGCCCCATTCCGATCGGTCACATTCACAAAGATGTTGACCAGCTTCACGTCCATATGAAGGGTGACCGCCTGCCCGGTGAGAGCGAGGGGCCAGAGAGCCAGCAGCATCCAACTGACCGCAAGTCGACAGGCTCGGCCCGTTTTGATCTTGAGTGGGCACAATGGAAACCGGCCACAATTACGAGTCATATGCGGCCTCCGGCGACTTTACGGCTATCTCAGCAGGAAACGCTTCGCCAGCCGCCCAGACGGCGCCATCGGCGAAGGTCTCCCTTTTCCAGATGGGCACGGTTTTCTTGAGTGTATCGATCAGCCAGCGGCAGGCCTCGAAGGCCTGCACGCGATGCGCCGAGGCCACGACAATCAGCACACTGGTCTCGCCCACATCGAGCCGTCCGAGACGATGGATCATCGTCACATGACGCACGCCAAATCTCGTGCGCGCTTCGGATGCAAGCTCCCTCATCTGCTTCTCGGCCATCTCTTCATAGGCTTCGTAATCGAGAAAGAGGCTTGCGCGTCCGCGCGTGTTGTTGCGCACAATGCCGTCAAAGACCACGACGGCGCCGTCTTCGCCCTGCTTGGCGGCATTGATCCATTTTTCTACCTGGATCGGCTCGGAGCACAAGGCGACCACCTGCTCTAATCCTTGGCTGCCACCCGATACCGGCGGCAGCAGGCCCACTTCATCTCCCTCGTTCAGCGCGTGGGCTACGCTGGCAAACTCCGCATTGACGCTCACCGCGATGCCGCGCAATAACCCCTCAGCCCGGCCCTCGCCGAGCCGTGCGAGCAACTCCGCGACCGTAGCGCCCTCCGGCAACTCGACCGTTACCGCGGAAGCGCCCAGCCAATCTTTCAACACGCCAAAGCAGAGAACCCGCACCTGGATCATTGATGAAGAGAATACCGCCTCCCGGTTAGACGCGGCAGACGGCAATCAGTCGGTGAGGTGCGATCAGCCAAATTTGTAGAGGAAACCCGAGGGCGAGCCCCAGAGATTCCGCGACCGGTCGTCGTAGAAGATGCTGAACTCGATGCCCGCAATGTCGTAGTCAAACAGGGGCACGCGATCAAAGGTGTAGTCGCCCCGCATCGAGTACTCGTCGCCGCCGCAATCGATCATCAGCGCGTCTTCTGAGGAGAGCCGCTCAGGATGCGTGAGAAGCATGCAGGCGACAGCGTAGACCCCCGCGCCGAACTCGTTGCCGGCCATCCTCACGCGGGCGCGTCGGGCCGAGCAGCCGCGATGCCTCATGCCGGACTGCGCCGCCACCACCAGTATGTCGTTCCCCTGCTGTTGATCGGCCAAGATCTTTGCCGCAAGCTTGGCGCGTTCCGATTGGCGCAGATAGGTCGGTCCCAGGCGGCCGGCGATGCGGTTTTGCAGTTTGCGCCTCTTGCCCAGAACCTCCAGCACTATCTCCACAGCCTCGTTGTAGGTAGGAGCCAGCGCCTGCCAGCGCGGAATCGCAAACCACGCCTCCGCGCCCTCCAGTAGCGGCTTGCGGGCCAGTTTTTCCTGGCAACTGCCAAGCATGGGAAAGATCTTCTTCAGCTCGGTGACCTGGGCTTCGATCGGCCGTACCCGGTAGTTCGGAGGGTAGCCGCGATTCGAACCCACATCTTCATCCAGGTACTTGTCGCTGGCCGTATGCCGCTGGATGATCTCAACCACCGAATCGGCGATTTCGGACTTGAGCTTCTTGCTCAAGTCCAGCACGATCTGCGCGCTATGCTTGTCCAGTTGCTCGATGGACGCAAGATAGGCTGTCTGAACGGCCGCCCCAAGAATCTCCTGAAGCTGGGCGTTCTGCTGGTCTGTGGTGTTCCCGGAGAGATGCAACGGAGTGATGAGGGATGTGGTCGCCATGGTCACCGCTTTTCATGCGCCCCTGCGCAGTGGATTCTACGGTCTTCATCGGCGGTGAGGGCGCTTTCAGTAGCCCCGATGCACCAAAGTTGCTCCTCGCTGGAACGGAGCAAAACCCCCTAGAAATAAGGGATCTCTGTTATCATTCCGTAGATTTCCGATTTGGGGGTGTCATATGAACCTTTTGGTAATCAGCCACCTCCGGCGAACCAGATGTTCGTTTGGCATGTTGATTTTTGCGCTTTCTTGCGCATTTAGACTCGAGCCAGTTGGGCATGGACAGACAGTCCAGGCAAGCCAGGAACCTGAAGCCGTCAGTAACCCCATCCCTCGGAGCGACACGAAGGACCAAGTCGCTGCCCAGCCCCATCTGCCGTCAATGCGACGGTATACGTCTACAGGCCAGGCCAAGGGTTCGGCGCAGGTTGGCATGCCTCGATTTATGTCAATAGCAATCACTTCGCCGAGTTGCATCTCAGGAATTACACAGAAGTTCAGGTGCCTCAGGGGAAGGTCTATGTGGCCGGAATCACGCCCAATAATCCATTCTTCCCGTTGCCCTTTCCGCTAGGCCGCTTAGCTTCTCTTTCTGGATGTGCAGCACTGGATATGCAGCTTGAATTCGTCTCTGGTGCTCCCGCAGCATCGCGTTTGCCAGAAACCGTCAAATGCGAGGAAGCATCAAGAGGTGCGATGGCGATGATCGAGGCATCATTGGCGAGCAGTGGACCATCGGAAGAAGCAATTCAGCTTTGCGGCCTCCAGGTCATTCAGGGCGGATTCAGTTCAGGAGGCGGCTCTTATACTACTTGGAGTACAGGATACAGACGAAGCGACCTGCAATACTGTCAACTCAGAATAGGCAAGGTTCTCAGTGTGCTGACAGGCACTTATCCAGCTCCTGCTCCATTTCGTCTCGCTTTCAACGCAGAAGCTGGACAGACTTACTACGTCAAGTACTCTTACACGATACCGGGGGGTAAGTTGGAGCTTGTGAACTCGGCTACTGGTGCTAAAAATGTACACAAGCTTCATCTGGCGAAGAACCAGTGAGAATGCGCGTTTTACCTGCTCCTTATGACAATCCCCCCAACTTGCAATGCAATCGGAACAGGACCGGCACTCTCCCAGCACCTCAACACAGTTGAATCAATCTGGTGTCACACCGAAGCACTCACAGCTTCCTCATCAATCAAAGGGAGTGCGAGCGGCCTCGCCTTCAACAGCGGCAGAGCCACGGCCAGCACATCCTCGATGCGGCTGGCGTAGTGGATTGCGACCCCTTCAGTAAGCTCCGGCGTCAGGTCTTCTTCCACATCCTGACGGTTCTCAGCCGGCAGGATGATGGTTTGAATTCCAGCCCGGCGCGCCGCAAGGAACTTCTCTTTGATGCCGCCCACCGGCAGCACATTGCCGCTGAGGGTGATCTCGCCGGTCATCGCGGTCAGCGGCAGCACCGGCGTGTCGGTCAACAGCGAAACCAGCACCGTTGTCATGGTCACCCCGGCCGAGGGGCCGTCTTTGGGAATCGCTCCGGCCGGAACATGAATGTGCAGGTCTGTCTCTTTGGTGAAGTCCTCCGCCAGACCCAGCGCGGCGGCATTCGACCGCACCCAGGTCAGCGCGGCCTGCATCGACTCCTGCATCACCTCGCCAATCTGCCCCGTCATGGTGAAGTTTCCCTTGCCCTTCATCTTGTTGGCCTCGATGAAGAGAATGTCGCCGCCGGCCGGCGTCCAGGCCAGGCCAACAGCCACTCCGGGGCGCTTCACGCGCTCGGCGACCTCGGTGTCCACGCGCACCTGGATGCCGCCCAAAAACTCCTTCAGCACCTCGCGGGTCACGATGAGCTTTTCCGTCTTGCCCTCGACCACGCGCCGAGCCTCTTTGCGGCAAACGGTTCCAATCGTCTGCTCCAGCTTCCTCACGCCGGCCTCGCGCGTATAGTGGCGCACGATGTGCCGCACCGCATCCTCGGGAAACTCGATCTGTTCCGGTGTAATGCCGTTCTCCTTGATCTGCCGCGGAATCAGATAGCGGAAGGCGATATGCTTCTTCTCGTCCTCGCTGTAACCCTGCAAAGGAATTACTTCCATCCTGTCCAGCAGCGGCGGCGGTACAGTATCCAACTGGTTGGCCGTGCAGATGAACAGCGTCTTCGACAAGTCAAAGGGCACGTCGAGGTAGTTGTCGCGGAAGGCGCAATTCTGCTCCGGATCGAGCGTCTCGAGCAATGCCGACGCCGGATCGCCGCGGAAGTCCCTGCCCAGCTTGTCGATTTCATCGAGCATGATCACCGGATCGTTGGTCTCGGCTCTCTTGATGCTTTGAATGATCTGTCCCGGCAGCGCGCCGATGTAAGTGCGGCGATGGCCGCGGATCTCCGCCTCGTCGTGCATGCCGCCGAGCGAGACGCGCTGAAACTTGCGACCCAGGGCGCGCGCAATCGACCGGCCCAGGCTGGTTTTGCCCACGCCCGGAGGCCCAACAAAGCACAGGATCGGTCCTTTCATGTCCGGCTTCAATTCCAAAACACTGAGATAGTCGAGGATGCGGTCCTTCACCTTTTTTAGCTCGTAATGATCCTCGTCCAAGATCTCCTTGGCGACTCCAATATCGATCTTGGAACCGGAACTTTTGGCCCATGGCAGCAAGGCCAGCCATTCAATGTAGTTGCGGGTCAACGAGTAGTCGGCGGCCATCGGAGACATGCGCGACAGACGCGACAGCTCTTTCAGCGCCTCCTTCTTCACATCCTCCGGCATTCCGGCGGCGTCGATCTTCTGCCGCAGTTCGTCGGTTTCGCGTTGCCCCTCGTCCTGCTCACCCAGTTCCTTCTGGATAGCCTTGAGCTGTTCCCGCAGATAGTAGTCGCGCTGCGACTGCTGCACCTGGTCCTGCACCTCACTCTGGATCTTGGTGCGCAACTGCTGCACCTCGATCTCTTTGGCCAGATGCCGGTTGAGCAGCTCCAGCCGCGTGGCGATACTGGGCGTCTGCAAAAGTTGCTGTTTGTCGTCGGTCGTCAGAAATGGCAGCGAGGAGGCGACAAAATCCACCAGCCGGCTTGGTTCTTCGATGTTGGCGGCGATCGTCCGTAGTTCATCTGAGAGCGTCGGGGATTCGGCAACGATCTGCTGGAACTGCCCGATCACGTTGCGTACCAACGCCTCAGCGCCAGCCGTCGCCGGCGGATCCGTGTCCTCCACAACCTCGACCTCAGCCACCATGAAGGGTTCGGTCTGCGAGTAGCGCACCAGGCGCACGCGCTCGACACCCTCGGTAAAGACGAACCGGCTCTGGTTGGGCATGCGCACAATCTTGTGCACGGTTGCCAGGGTTCCCACCGCGTGCAGGTCGGCCGGCTGCGGGGTGTCAAGACGAGGGTCCAGCTGGGCAACGACCACGATGGCCCGCTCCTCGCCCAGCGACTCAATCAATTGAATGGAGCTCTCCCTGCCAACGGTCAGAGGCAGCACTGCATGGGGAAACAGCACAGTATCCCGGACCGGCAGGACTGCGATCTTGCGCACGGCGGACGCGTCCTTTTTGGCGGGACCCTGGGAGGATGGCGAGTTCGGAGACTGGTTTTGCATTGAGTGTCCTTCTATCAACTTTTCTTCATTAGACAACGCAGACTTGGAAAAGTTGCATGAAAAATTCCTCTTCGGTCAGCCTTTCCTCGTTCCGAAGTCCGCAAAGCACCCCAAAAGCTACGGTTGCGGGTTGAATGTGGTTCCGGCCGAGAGCTGAGTCCCTCGCTGACTCACCCAGAATTCGTTGGCTTCTACGAGGACGCCCCCTCAGGCTCCACCCCTGCTCAAGGGTGTATCGGCCAAAGCACGGGGAAGGTGAGAAGGCTGCGACCCCGGCAACCCTGTCAGCAAGGGGCGATTGAGATAGTCTACGCTCCTCTGAATCCCGGCTGAATACGCCCCGGCCTTACCAGCCGGAACGTTCATTCCGTGTTCTTTTCGGGTTCGCGAGATTTTCCCTCATTCCAGAGGGCAGATTCAATCTGACTCCATAGTTCGTCGGGCGGTTCCACACCGGGAAACAACTGCCGAGCTGCCTCGGCAATGGTCTCCAGATCGGTGAGCAGGGCGCGACAGAGCGTGCAACGCTGAAGATGCCGATCGGCCTCGAAGTTCTCGCGGGAGCCCATGAGCTCCGGCAATTGGGCCTGGAACTGCCGGCAGGTCATGGGGTTGGCATCCTCGATCATCCTCGTTCCTCCTGCCCTGGCAGCGCACGAAGCACATCGCGAAGCTTGAGTCGAGCCTTGTGCAGTTGCGACTTGACGTTTCCGATCGAACAATCGAGCGCGGATGCGATCTCCTGGTGGTCATAGCCTTCGATGTCATGCAGGACAAAGGCGAGGCGGTAACCGGCAGGGAGGTCGTCAACTGCATGCTCCAGAGCCAACCGGTCGATGGCGCCGGATAATGTGAGGTCGAGCGAGCCAAAGCTCCGGCCGAGGCTTCGTTCGTCCACAGTCTCCATTGCACGATCCATCGAGATCAGAGATAAACCTTTCTTTCGTAGGTTCATCAGCACAACGTTGACGGCCAACCGATGCAGCCAAGTGGAAAATGAGGAGTCTCCGCGGAAAGTGGACATTCGGCGATGCAGTTGAAGGAAGGTCTCCTGCGTCAGATCTTCGGCTTCGGTCCTATTGCCCACCATCCGCATACACAGGGAATAGATGCGCTTTTTATGCAAAGCGTAAAGTTGGGCAAAGGCAAGCTGGTCTCCCGCTTTGGCCTGGGCAAGCAGTTGAGTCTCGCATAAAGCGGACAGAGACGCCGGCGGTGGAGATGCAACCTCGAGCGAAGAGGCCCTCTTACGGCGCGTCGCTTCTCTCGACACAGCTCCGGAGTTTGCATCCGGCGAATGCGTTCTATGCCAGGGATTGGACATGCGCTACCTCTTGGCTGTCCTGCTTCCCAACCCGGCGCCGCTGCGCCGGCCGCTATTCGTAGTTAGTATAAAGGAATACGGATTAGAGATTAGAGATCCGGCAACATGGGGTAGAGATACGAGGAAGCAATTGGACTCAGAAGACAATAAGCCGGGTCTGAAGACCTGACAACTTGCCTGATCCTATAGCCCCGATCTCTGCAGGGAGATACAGTCTTGATGGAAATGCCGGATTCCCCGGCGGCGGAGCTTCGTCGCCGGGGTGAAAAACCGGGGCGGCAAGGCGGCACGCGGTCAGGGTACATCATTCTCCTGGCCTGCCTCCTTGCCTTCGGAATTTGTGGCAGAATGGACGGTTGGAGCCAGAGTCGCACCCATAGCGGTGACGACTTTAGTGCGGAGAGCGATTCGTCCGTACCATCCCCGCCCGATCCCCTTGCCCATTGGGAAGGTTTGCCGGTTAAGCGCATTTCGTTCGAGGGAGTCTCAGCCGAACGCCTCTCGCCCATCACCGCTCATCTGGCACAGGCCGAGGGAGCGCCTCTGAGCCGGGAAGCTCTGAAGAGGAGCCTGCGCCAACTCCTTTCGACCGGCCTCTTTGAAACCCTCGCGGCCGAGGCAGTGCCCGATGACGGCGGCCTGGCGCTTGTCTTTCGCGGAACAGCGCGCAGCTTTATCGGCACAGTCACCGTGGATGGCGCCAAGGGCGCATCGCTCGACACCCAGCTTGACCGTGCCAGCCAACTCACCGCCGGAGCGCGCTTTACCCCGGCCAAGCTCGATCAGGCTGTGGAACAAATGCGCGTCACGCTCGCGCAAAACGGATTCCATGAGCCGGTCATTACTCCCACGCTGACTGCCCACCCGGAAGAGCAACTGGTCGACATTGCCTTCCATATAACCTCTGGCCCTCAGGCGCGCGTCGGTGCGGTGGCGGTGACGGGCGACCCTGGAATGAGCGTGGAGGAGTTTCGCCATCACGCGCACCTGCGCGCCGGTTCGCACGTTGACAACGAAACCGACAGCCGGGCTTTGGCCGGAGTGCTGAAGGTCTATCAGCGCCAGCAACGGCTGGAAGCTGAAATCAAGCTCGAATCCCAGGAGTACACCTCGCAGGCCCAATTGGCCAACTTCCGTTTCTCGTCCAACCAGGGGCCGGTCGTCAAATTGCTGGTCCAGGGAGCCGGCATCAGCCGGGATCGGCTCAAGCATCTGATCCCCATCTTCGAGGAGGGCAGCGTGGACGAGGACCTGCTCACCGAGGGCAATCGCCGGCTGCGAAGCTACTATCAGAGGCTGGGCTACTTCGATGTGAGGGTGGAACATGAGCAGCAATCCGCTACTGCCGAGCAAGTCACCATTCTTTATAAAGTGAATCTGGGACCTCGGCGGCGCGTCGAGCGGGTTTCTGTTGCAGGCAACCACTACTTCGACTCTGAGACCCTCAAGCAACTGCTCAACGTACATGCGGCCGATACCCTCGACCGCCACGGCGCTTACTCTCAGTCCCTCGTCTCGGCCGACATCAACGCCCTCGAAGCCGTCTACCAGAACAATGGCTTCATCAAGGTCAAGGTGACTTCAGAGACCAACACCGTAGAAACCTCGGCCGGCGCGGCTGGAAGGCCGGGAGCCACAGGCGGCGCGCCATTGCCACGGGCCTCAAAGACAACTCCGCTCATCGTCGTTTATCGCATCGAGGAGGGTGAGCAGTTGCGCGTGGGCACCGTGCGCCTGGAAGGAAACGATCACGTGGATGCGGCCAGGCTTACGCCGCAAATGAACACCGTGGCCGGACAACTGCTCTCGCCCGAGAATCTGGCCGGAGACCGTGATGAGCTGCTCACCGACTACATGAGCCGGGGCTTCGATCAGGTGCAGGTGGAGGTGAACCAGCAGCCGGAAAAGGCCGATGCGACAAAGGTAGACGTGGTCTTTCATATCACTGAAGGGCAGCAGATTTTTGTGCGCAAAGTGCTGTTGACCGGTCTGCATTTTACCCGTCCTGAGTCGGTAGCCAAGGCCATTACGCTACATCCGGGCGACCCTCTCAACCAGTCGGCGCTGCAGCAGACACAGCGCAACTTTTACGAATTTGCCCTTTTCAACGAAGTCGACACTGCGATCGAGAACCCCTCCGGGGGAGAGACCGAAAAAACCGTGCTTTTGCAAGCGACTGAGGCGCGGCGCTGGGCCCTGACCCTGGGCTTCGGTCTCGAGGCTCAGACTGGAAATCCGCAGAGCAACTGCGCCAGCGCTATTATTCGCGGGGTCGCTTGCAACCCGAACGGAAAGACAGGAGCCAGCCCCAGGTTCCTCGCCGACCTGACGCGCAACGATCTCTTCGGGCGGGAGCAATCGATGTCGCTGCGGGGAAACTACGGATTGCTGGAGCAGAAGATCGACCTGCTCTACCAGATCCCGCACTTCGAGGGCAATCGGAACTTCGGCTTGACCTTTTCCGGCGGCTACGCCAACAGCCTGGACGTCTCCACTTACGTAGCTTCCAAGCTGGATGGCGGAGTTCGCATGACCGAGCACTTCAATTCGCCGGCGTCGCATTTCTCCAAGGCAAACACCCTGGTTTACGAGTTCAACTTCCGCCGCGTCAAGGTGGACGCAGCCAGCCTTCAGGTAGCTCCGGGAGAGGTTGTAGAGGATTCCACTGCGGTCCGTGTCGCGGGTCCCTCCATCACATGGATTCGGGATACGCGCGACTCGCCGCTCGATGCGCACCGCGGCACCTACACCAGCTTCCAGAGCTTTCTCTCCGGCGAAGCCTTTGGAGCGCAGGCCGAGTTCAGCCGTCTCGACCTGTCCAATTCAAGTTATTACCAGTTCGACAAGGGGCGCTTTGTGCTGGCCCGCAACACCCGCTACGGACAGGAGCGGGCTTACGGCAAGCCAGAAGACGAGTTGATTCCCCTCCCTGAGCGGCTCTACTCCGGCGGGGCCACCTCGCTGCGCGGCTTCGGCGAGAACTCGGCCGGCCCGCGCGACCCTGAGACGGGCTTTCCCATCGGCGGAGCCGGCGCGCTCACCAATCTCACTGAATTGCGCCTGCCTCCGCCCATGCTGCCGTGGCTCGGCGACACGGTCAGCTTCGTTCTCTTCCACGACATGGGAAATGTCTTCACCAATGCGGGAGATGCATGGAGCAGCGCCCTAAGGGTACGCCAACCGGAGCGCGACAACTGCAAAAACACCACCGCTCCCGCAAGCACCAACACACCTCCCGGTCCGGTCACGTCGACAGGCTGGCAGGGCGAGTGCAGTTTCAACTATTTCTCTCACACGCCAGGATTGGGATTGCGCTACCATACGCCGGTAGGGCCAATCCGGCTGGACTTCAGCTACAACCTGAATCCGCCCATTTACCCTGTGATCTATAACTACTCGATCTCCAACCCGGCCTCTGACCCGCATGTGGGCGAGGCCAATCACTTCAACTTCTTCTTCAGTCTTGGACAGACCTTCTGATGTGCAACCGCCCTCAAACTCGACTCGCCGTCAAGGCCAAAGCAGATTGTCTTTGGACGATTGCGGTGTCTCTGGCTCTGGCAGCAGCTACGGGAGTCGCTCAAAGCCCTGCTCAGAGCGCGTCTCAGGCGGTTCACTCCGCCGGCGCGGTGGTGCTTGACCGGGTAGTGGCCGTGGTGAACAATCAGGCCATTCTGGCCAGCGACGTGGATGACGAGATGCGGCTGACGGTGCTCGACCCGGGCCGGGGTGGACTCGCCTCTCTCACTCCCAAACTTGCCCTCGAACAACTGATCAGCCGTGCGCTGATCCAGCAGCAGATTCACCAGGAAGATGAACAGGCCGCCGAGCCTTCGCAGGCCGAAGTCGATGCCAGGGTAGGAGAGATCCGAAAGGAACTGCCGGCTTGCGTTCGCCTCAACTGTGCCTCGGACGAAGGTTGGAAGGCTTTTCTGGCCGCGCACGGATTGACCGAAGAGCGGGTGGAGGCCTATCTACGCTACCGGTTGCAGATTCTGCGCTTCATCGAGCAGCGCTTCCGGCAAGGGATTCGCATCGCACCGGATGAGATTGAAACCTACTACAAACAAACCCTGCTGCCGCAATATGCGGCCGGAGAGGCGATTCCAGCTCTGGACAAGGTCTCCCAGCGCATTCAGGAGATTCTGCTCGAGCGGCAGGTGAATGTGCTCTTCGACGACTGGCTCAAGAATCTGCGTAAGCAGGGCGATGTGGAGGTGCTGGACCCGGCATTCGGTGCACTTGAAACCACAAGCGGCGCAGAACAAGGAGGCGCATGAGCGACAACGATTTCATGCCTCCTTCTTCAGCTGAGAGTCCCGAGCCCGATGCGCAAGCCAAAGCGCCTCGCCCTCGCCGCTTGCGCCGTTTCTTTCTTCGCCATCTCCCGTTGTCACTTGCAGGTGCTGCAGTTCTGTTGACGATCACTATAGCGTGTCTCTACGTTTGGGCGAGCTCGGCCAGCTTCGAAAACATGGTCCGCAGGTACTTGGTCAGCAAGATCGAAGTTGCCACAGGCGGACGCGTAGAGATCGCCTCCTTCCACTGGAATCTGCTCCGTTTGGAAGCCCAGGCCGGCGGGCTGGTCATCCACGGCCTTGAAGCCCCCAACGAAGCCCCCTACGTTCAAGCAGAGCGCCTGCGCGTAAGGGTGAGCGTGCTGGGAATCTTGAGCCCGCGCATCCTGTGGCGCGAGCTTGAGATCTTTCGGCCCCAACTTCATCTGATCGTCTACCCCGACGGCTCGACAAATCAGCCGCAGCCTCGCAAGAAGAAAAAGTCAGGCAAGCCGGCGATCGACACGTTCTTCGATTTGAAGACCGGACAGGCTGAAGTCGAACAGGGCGTCATTGACTATGACAATCGCGCCGCCGCTTTCGACTTTCAAAACCGGCACATCCCGCTCGACTTCATCGCCAGCGATCTCTCCCTGCGCATGATCTATGTGCCGGCGGGTTCCTCAGTCGTGCGCGGCGCTTCCGGGGCAAGCGCGCAAGGCCAGGAGAGTTATCGCATCGAGGCAGGAGCCCGCGATCTAAGCTTCTCGCGCGGCTTCTCTTCCGGGCCGGGCAAGTCGCAACTGGTTGAGGGCTTCCTCCAGGCTACGCTCGATCTGACCCGAAGCGGCGCAACCCTGAACTCTCTCCGCATCACCGCCCGCAGTCGCGGCGTCAAAGACCGGTCCCTTGATATTTCCGGCGCTCTCAATGACTTTGCCCATCCCAGGTGGCAGGCCAGAGTTGCCGGCGAGCTGGACATGCGCTTGCTCAATCCCCTGACCGGCTATCCGGATGCGCCCGAAGGCATTGCGCATCTGAACCTCGATGCAGCCGGGCAGGCAGGCGTATTTCGCGTCGATGGCACGGTGCATGTCGATGGCGGCGCGTATATCGGCACCGGTGTCGTCGCCACGGGCGTTGGACTTGATGCGCGGGTTCATGCCGATCCCGAGCAGTTGCTGATTACCTCGAGCGTTGCTCGTCTGCGCCAGGGCGGCCAGATTGACTTCGACCTCGCGCTGGATCACTGGCTGCCCACGCTCCCAGGAGCGGCTACGATGGGGCCGGCCCCTGCGCCCACCGGCAAATTTCGCGGCGCAAGAGTCCAGCCCGCACTCCCCGCAAGACCACCCCAGCCATCCGACGACATCACGATCCCCGTCAACGGCAAGGTCACTTCGAACTTCAAAGGTGTAGCCCTCGACACGCTGCTGGGGATGGTCACAGCGCCGCCCTTCCAGCACCTCGGCTTCGACACCAGCATCAACGGGCCGGCCACGGCGCTCTGGACCAACGGCGACGTCAACACCCTCTCGGTGAATGCCTTGCTGAGCCTCGCCGCACCGGCACAAGCCGCTAAGGACAAGGTCGCCGCAAGCGGTCTGATCGATGCAACTTATACGCAGCACGATGGAGCGGTCGATATGCGCAAGGTGGTCTTCGACACTCCCGCCAGTCAGTTGGAGGCCCACGGCCATTTGGGCGCATATCCGCTCACAAGCCCTTCGGCATTCGATCTGGATTTTCATTCGCAAAGCCTCGCAGAGTTCGACACCGTTCTGCGCGACCTTGGACTGACACGCAACGGAAGATCCGGAACCGCTGCGCTGCCGATCGCTCTCGCTGGGCGGGCGGACTTTGTCAATGGTTTCTGGGCCGGCTCACTCGAGGATCCGCGCTTGACGGGCGATCTGAAGGCTACCGCACTCACCCTCGAGCTTCCGGCAAACTCCACCGGCAATTCCAGCCAGTCTCAATATGTCTCTCTGGACTCGGTGGAGGCCACCGGGAAATACTCGGCGAACCGGATTGACCTCCTTCATGCCGTAGCGCGCCGCGGAAAGACAGAGATCGACCTCAGCGGCAGCCTGGCAGCGGCCCCGCTCAGCACGGCGCGCGGTGCGGCCAACATCCCGTCTTTCGACGCGAATTCGTTGCTTCATCTCGAACTCCGCGCGGGACAGGTCGGCATCGGCGATCTCCAGCCCTTCGTCGGCAAGACTCTTCCCCTCGCAGGCTCTCTGGATGCGCAGGCGCAGCTCGACGGCCCCCTCAATGCGCTCGCTGGCTCGGGATGGGTCGAACTGGATAAAGGCACCGTCTACGGCGAGCCCATTGCCCGCATCCGGGCGCAGGGAAGCATTGCTAACCAGACCATCGGCCTTACCTCGCTGACGATGAGCGATCGGGCCGGCAAGATTGAGGCCACCGGCGGCTACAACCTTCAATCCCATCGCTTCCAGTTGGACGCCAGCGGTTCGGAGATCGACCTCGCCCGCATCGAAGCTCTGCGCAGCAAGGGTCTGGCCGTGACCGGCACGCTTGGGTTTACCGTGCGCGGATCGGGAACGCTCGACGATCCGCGCCTCGAAGCTCACGCCACCTTGCCCGGATTCGCGATCAGCGGAGAATCGCTGGGCGGCCTTGATCTGGAGGCGCACACTGCCAACCATGCCGTCACCTACGACCTGACTACACGGCTTGAGGCTGCCGACTTCAAGGCGCACGGCCAGACCGCGCTCACCGGCGACTATGACACCCAGGCCACTGTCGAGTTTTCGCGGTTTGATATTGGCGCTCTGCTCAAGCTGGCCCAGGTGCAGGGACTCAGTGGTGAGTCAGCGCTCGCCGGCACCGTCACTCTGCAGGGGCCATTGGCCCGCCCTTCTGAACTGCGCGGCGAGGCCAGATTGCAAGAGTTGGAGGTGACGGTCTCAGGTGTTCACCTCAAGAGCGACGGCGGCGTCCATGCGACGCTCGACCATGCGATGATCCATCTCGACCCTCTGCACGTGACCGGTGAGGAGACCGACCTGCACGCGCAGGGCACCCTCTCGCTCCAGGACAAGCGGCAACTTGACTTCTCGGCAAACGGAGCTATCAACCTGAAAATGGCCCAGACGCTGGACCCCGACCTGACAGCCAGTGGAACTACAACTTTCCAGGTCGAGGCCCACGGCCCGCTGATGAATCCCGGCTTGAGAGGCCGCGTCGACTTCAAGGACGGGGCGCTATCGCTTGAGGACCTGCCCAATGGCCTCAGCCAGTTGCACGGAACATTGGAGTTCAACCAGAACCGGCTCGAGGTCAAGAATCTCACCGCGATGACCGGCGGCGGCTTGCTGACCGTTTCCGGCTATCTGGCATACCAGAACGGCCTTTATGGAGACTTGACAGCCACCGGGAATGGAATTCGTATCCGCTACCCTGCAGGGGTGAGCGCTCTGGCCGACGCCTCGCTTCACCTGCAGGGACCGCGGAATAACCTGCTGCTCTCGGGCAACGTGCTGATCACCCGCTTCACGGTAAGCCCCGACCTCGACATAGCGGCCCTGGCCGCGCAGGCCAATGCGGTCGAGACCATCGCGCCCTATGACGCCCCGTCCAACCACATCCGCCTCGACGTGCACATCGCCTCTTCCCCGCAATTGAACTTTCAGAACGCCTATGCAAAGCTGGCCGGCAACGTCGATCTGCGCCTGCGCGGCACGGTGGCCTCGCCCTCGTTGCTGGGCCGCATCTCCATTACTGAAGGTAACGCGATCATCGCCGGAACCCGTTACGAGTTGCAGCGCGGAGACATCTTCTTCACCAACCCGGTTCGCATTCAACCCTCTATCGATCTGAACGCCACCGCCCGCGTCGAAGACTACGACATCACTCTCAGCGTGTACGGCACTCCTGATAGATTGTCTGTTACTTATCGCTCCGATCCACCGCTGCCCGAGGCCGATGTGGTGGCCCTGCTCGCTCTGGGCCGCACCGGCAACCAGCAGCGCCTCTACACTCAGCAGCAGGAACAGGCCCTGGCCAACCCGACTACCGATGCCCTGCTCGGCGGCGCCCTCAACGCAACCGTCAGCTCCCGCGTTCAAAAGCTTTTCGGCGCGGGCTCCGTCAAGGTGGACCCCAATTACCTCGGAGCCTTGGGCAACTCCACCTCGCGCATCATTGTCGAGGAGCAGCTCGGCCGCAACCTCACGCTCACCTATGCCACCAATGTGAACACGACCAGCCAACAGTTGATTCAGGCGGAAATCGCCATCAACCGCCATGTTTCCTTGCAGTTGGCTCGCGATGAGTCCGGCGTCTACTCCGTGGTCATCAAGACCACTCGCCGCTATCGCTAGAGACTTTCTCATCTCAGCTACGGACTGATCTACAACTTTTTCCGGGGAATCGGTGTCTAAGACCGTGCGGCTCATTCCCAGGGAGTTGATTGATCCTTCCTGCCGCGACGCATTGCATTTGCAAGAAGGAGGTACGCAAAATGATCCGGACGATTTCCAATCCCCACGCCGCGCTTCTGGCGGCGACACTTTCAGTTTCCTTTCTCGGCCTTTCACAGGCTTCCATGGCGGCCCAACCTCGCGCCTCAATCTCCGATGGAGATGTATCGGCGCAATCCGGCAACCAGACAGTCAGTGATGCTGCCGCCAAGCTCAACAAGAAACAGTTTCGAGACGTGAAGGTAAGCGTGGAGAACGGCATTGCCACCTTGACCGGAACCGTGGATGTCTACGAAGACAAGGTCGATGCCGACAAGCGCGTCCACCATGCCAAGGGCGTCTCTGCTGTGCGTAACCTCATCGAGGTCGCCGGCCCGAGTGTTTCCGATCGGGAACTGCAATCGAAGCTGGCAGAGAAGCTGGCCTATGACCGCGTGGGCTACGGCAATGCCTTCAACTCCATCACCGTCGGAGTCCAAAACGGCGTGGTAACGGTGGGCGGCCATGCCCGCACCCCAGTGGACAAAGACTCAGCGCTGGCCCTTGTCAGCACCTATCGCGGTGTCAAGGATGTGGTCGATGAAATTGAAGTCGATCCTACCTCGATCATGGACGACCAGGCTCGCATGGCGGTCGCTCGTGCCGTCTACGGCTACCCGACTCTGAACAAGTACGCCGTTGATCCCGCCAAGCCCATCCGCATTTCGGTGCAGAATGGCCATGTGGAACTCTATGGAACGGTCGACTCGCAGGCCGACAAAGACACAGCCTCGATCCGCGCCAACACCGTCCCCGGCATCTTCAGCGTCAAGAATTATCTCCAGGTTGCCGGCCAACCCTCCGAAGCGCAGAAGTGAGCGCAGATAGTTTTAT
>Ga0181535_10000329_pt1 | contig 73008 bp, 35 predicted proteins | sample PEATcosm2014_Bin_44_FD_119774 | JGI IMG/M metagenome (GOLD analysis project Ga0181535, IMG submission 119774) | Peatland microbial communities from MTU Mesocosm Facility, Houghton, MI, USA - PEATcosm2014_Bin17_30_metaG | ecosystem: Environmental > Terrestrial > Soil > Wetlands > Peat | place... | reverse complement strand
GGGACAACAATCCGGCAGCTACACAGTTAATTTTGATGCATCAAGATTAGCATCGGGAATATATATGTACAGAATTCAGGCCGGCAATTTTTCTCAAACTAAGAAAATGACGCTTCTAAAATAATTATAAAATATTTTCAATTATAAGTTATGTGAAGTGATAATAGTAAAGAAAAACACAGGATCAGATAGTTAGGTTTGCTATTATTTTAGTTAAACATAAGTAAAATGAATAAGAATCGCATTTCTTTAAAATAATTTATTTATCGGGGGCTTTAGTTATTAAAGCGGAGTAAAAAATTATGCTGGGAAAAATTATTTTTAAACTTTGGTTTATAACGTTATGTTTTTTTATTCCATTATTAATAAATGTACAAGCATTGCCCGTCACCATAGACATTGCAGCAACAACCTAAGATAAAGAGGCAGTATGTATTAGTGGTCAGGTAACTGATTTTACTTTGGAGCCTGGAGAAGTAGACCAACCCCTTGTATTTAAGGATCCGGCTAACGAGCAAACAGTACTCTTCGACCTGACCGAAGGCGGGGCAATTGTTTCATTGAAATATCGAAACGTAGAGTATATATGGGGATATAATGGCGGGGGGCTATTACAAATGTCATTCCATCTTTTTAGGATTGACGGCATGTTGACTTAGTGCATCAATAATTTATGTATGCTGTATATAAAGTGCTCTTGAAAAAATATAGCGATTTATCAGGAAAAGTATCAAATATCTTCTAATTAATTTATTTTTCACAAACTTTAATAGTTAAAGCGGAGTAAAAAATATTATGCAAGGAAAAAACATTTCACGGCATTGGTTTATTTTTTTATGCTTTCTCATTCCATTTACAATAAAAGCTCAAGTCTGGACAGGGAGTTCAGATAGTACAATTACACCCGAGGATAAGGAAGCAGTTCGCGTGGCCGGCCAGGTAACCGACTTCACGATGCAGCCCGGAGAAGTAGATCAAACAATTATTTTTAAAGATCCGGCTAATGAGCAGACTGTGCTATTCGATATGCTTCAAGGAGGAGCTATAGTTTCATTTAAATATCAAAATATAGAACATATATGGGGATATAATGGGGGAGGACTATTACAGATGGCTTTCCATAATTCAAGAAATGATGGACCATGGGAGGGAGATTACAACCCAACTCAAGCCGGAGACGGAACAAATATGTCACCGGTTACCGGTGTTGCTTGTTATGGATCTGATTCATTAGATATAATTACCGTTATGCTTGATTTTAATCATAATAATGGATTTTACCCGCATCCGCTTTTGGCCGTATGGGGAGGAAGGGTCGATACCACTATCCCTACAAGTTACTCCTCACCTTATACACTTGAAACCATCGCTCACTGGGTACCAAACCCCGGCGGAGAGCCTAAATATTATCTTAAGCTTGATGAACGGATAACACATCTGACTAACGAAAATATGGGGCCATTAGGTTATGATTTTGCTGATTACCAGGATTGGAAATTTAATGTCAGAGCAATCAGCCCGGAAAACTGTCCATGTGATCCTTCATTAGTTAACTATATGTCCGGAGGCTGGTATTCAGATACTACCCGTAAAGAAGGATTGGCTATTGCAATGCCAAACAGCAACTTCAAGAACAGCAAAATAGATGCCGGCTTCAATTCCGATTACATGTGGCGCAACCATAGCTTTCATCTTTCGGCATCAGAAGCTCTCGATGGTGTTGCATCAAAATATTTTGTATGGTATGTAATGGTTGGCTCCTGGGATCAGGCGCTGCAGTTTTCAAAGAAACTTGGTGTTGCTGGAGGTGTACAATGAAAATTCAAAATTATAACAGTATAATACTTAACAAGGCTAAATTTATTACGATAATTTTTTCAATTATAATCTTAACAGCCGGTTCTGTGAAGTGCCAGCAAATGCCCGATGTACGCGGCCGCTATGAAGAATACCCGGTAAATATGGTTAATTACTGGCAGTCGCGCGAGACTCTTAAAAATGTACAGGTAGTTGTGCTTAGAGATCCTGCTGGCGAACAGGAAGCCCGGTTCGATTTAACGCACGGGGCTACTTTAATTTCTTTGCGTTACCAGGGAAAAGAACTCCTGTTCGGGCATAGTGCAGGAGCAAACATTGAAATGATTAATTTTCGCCCGGGTAAAGAAAAAGATTTAGAGGGTTTAAGCCCCTTTTGGTCGGCGTTTCTACCAAGTCAGGGTGGATCAAGTATGGGAGTACCATCTACGACTGCAGGAGTTGCGTGTGACGGAGAAAAATCTATGAAAGCTTTCTCTATGATGGTGGACGCAGGTGTTAATAATTCATTTCAAAAAAATCCATTAATTGCCGTCTGGGAAGGTAAGTTAAGTGATAACTTTCCGCCTGGTTACTCCACTCCATATTCAATCGAAACCGATGCTGATTGGGTTAAGAATCCAAAAGGAGAACCGAAATATTATCTAAAGCTTCACCAGGTAGTTATTAATATAAGACCTGGTGGATCTCAGAACTTGCAATGGATGCTGGAAGGTGCGGCTCCGTGGTTTTTCAATTACAAAGCGGTTTATGCACCTGCCAATTGCACGGAACAAACACCCTGTTCAAGTGCAACTGCACCGGTTCTCTTGACAGGCCGTTACCAGGATTCATCAAAAACACACGGGTTTGCAATTGTTGTTCCCACTACAAAATGGGATACAAAAAGCGCTTACGTTTTGGAAAATGCAGAATATGTTAAACTGCTTTATGGAGCTGTTTGGGCTGCACCAAGACATACTTTTGCCGTGGTCTTATCACATCCGCTCGCTGGTTTAAGTCCATACTCTTTTGATTGGTACATCTGCGCCGGCAGTTGGAACCAGGCATGCACGTTTGGAAAATCCGCGATAAAATAAAAGAATTTCGAAGGGACAAAATTTACAAAACTGATTTTGTCCCTTTCTGTTATAATCACTTCATTTAAAAAAATCAAAAAATAATACAAAGCACTCTTCTCATACCTGGTAAAGTAGTTTTGAGATAACACTGGAGTTGAAGTTGTGTACAATAGGGAATTTCTGGTTTAGTATAAGGGTAGAGTCTTAATTGGTGCTCATAATTTCTAATTAAATATAATAGCAGGTCGGTTTATGTCTAAACGAAAATTAAATTTTGGTTTTCTGGTTCGCAAGTTATTAGAGAAAAATTACGTAATAAAATGTTTATTACTAATATTTACGGCTGCCTCGCTTTTAAACACAGCACAAGCAAAACAAAAAATAATTGATAAAAAATCTGAAGTATTTAAATATCGAATTGCAATTGTGGGAAACCCGTCTGATCCCGATACAAGGTACGAAGATATCCAACTTAAAAATCTCAAAGAAGAAGGGTTTAACACAATACAATTGAACATCGCCTGGGGTAGCCGGCCTGCTGATGAGCCTTTAAATCTTGAAGATATTTTAGCATATGAAGGAGAATCGCCTTCCGCAAATGTTTTAAAGCGTTTTGAAGAAATAAAGAGACGGGCTAAAAAGGCAAAGGAATATGGTTTCCGAACATTATTTCAGTTTGGAGCCCCTTTAATCAGAGATTTATATAGAACAATCGGAGATCCCAAAGAAATAGATAGCGCAACTTGTGCTAATGATATAAATGATCCGGTCATAGTCAAACGATATCAATACCTTATCTCACAATTAGCTGAGAAAATTTCTGAAATTGATGATATCATGATATATACAATGGATCAGGAAGCTTGGTTAGGAAATGAATTTGGTAATTGTAATTCATATAAAGGTGTTCCGATTGATGAAAAAATTCCGCCTTTTTTGAAAGACCTTAGTTCAACTTGGAGTCAATCTCACCCGAAAGGGATTATGTGGTGGGAACCGTGGGAACTCTCTGCAGGAGAGTTATTTGCAATTATTGATAAACTTCCCCAAAACAATTTTGGCTTAATACTGCATAGTAATGTTGCAGAAGTTCAGGCTTCCAGGCCGGTGGACACCTGGTTTAGAAATGTAGTGTCCTTAGCTTCACAAAAGGGGATTCCGGTTATAGGTGAAATTTTTATGAGCAGTTCTACCGAAGAAGTTAACCCATTATTAAATGTGGTTACTCCCGGCCTGGCTTTCCGTCAGTTAGCTGCTCTAAAATCAGTAAAAAATCTTTCAGGCGTTAAGGAATATTTCGGAATCTTACCTGTTCGTAACGATCCCAATCTTAAAATGACTGCACTGTTTTTTAAAAATCCCGATATAGATTTAGACGATGCTTTGATAACTCTTTCTAAAGAATACGGAAAAGCAAAAAATGAAATACTCAACGGATGGAAGGAATCTTCTTTTGGTTATAGCTTGGCACCATGGGATGCAACCTGGTTATATCGGCTGATTTGTCAGGATGAGTTCCAGAAGTACCATAGCTGGAAAGCTTTTGAAATTATAGGACAAGTAGCACATTCACCCGACTGGGAGTCTACTAGAAGATCGATATTTATGTTTACAAAAAATGAATCTTTAGATCCTTGGGTAATAGAAGATGTTGGTATTAGATTCGGCATAGCAGCCGATCATCTTGAAAAGAGTATACTATATTATAAATCCGGTTTAACTTTACTTTCTGATCGCTCCTTAAAAAAAGATGTAGAATCCTGGATAAAAGATATCCTATTATTAAAAACAATATTTCGCGATCACAGTTTGCAAGCGATGGAAACATTAGCTGCATACAATATTAGGAGAACTGTTGAAGCGAATGAAAAAGTACCCGGAAAATTTTATAGCAGGCTTAGAGATTTCCTGGTTAAAGATGTAGAAAATCAATCAGAGCTTAAAATGCCTCATCAGGATTCAATTTCTGCCGAAGAAAAACTAAAAGAATTTGATCAGAACCCTGACCAGTGGGTAAAGAATAATTTAGTATACACACCGGCTAAATAAATTACAATAATTTCGGGCATAATAAATCAGTTATCTCTAAATTATATAATATTTTAAGAATATATATAAAGCAAAAGAGAATTCTTTTATAAAAAGACAAACTGCTTTTATTTTATAAAAGATTAAATAGTAGGAATATATAATGAAACGGATGGCAATATTTACAATTATAATTACCTCATTATTAATAAGTGCTGACATAGTTGCACAGAATGCCCGGCTGATTCTTGCCGGTTCATTTAAGGGCTACGGAGATATTTACAGCCCGGAAATCGTGGGTAACCGGATGTATTTTGGCGGCTGGTACAATGAGAAAGATTATCCGTGCGATGCAATATGGGTAACAGACCTAAAAAATTTATCACATGCAAAACGTATTCTCAGGGTGGATAGCGTGCAAGTAAATGATCCATCCATTGTTGGAAATAAAATGTTTATGACATACAACCCTGATGTGTATCTGCCTGATTTGGATGTACCGGTTACGGATAAGAAGGTGCATAAAACCTACGGGCCCGCAAAGTTTGATATAACCGATACAAAGGTAGCTGTAAGTACAATAATTAGCATCGATAGTGTATCTCAACCTGTGCCCATAATTGAAAACGCATGGCTCCCCTCCGCAATACAAACGGACAATTTGTATCTGTATTATAATATTGCCGGATCAGGCAGGCTTATGAGAGCAAAACTTTTTGGCGATGCAGTTGTGGATACGGTTGTTACAACTTTCGATTCCGGTACTAATTCGAATATTAACCCCGTAAATGTAGACGTGAAATTTTATGACGGCATATACTATCTGATGGGAGATTACAATTATTCTAATAATGGTATAAAAATATATACACTTGGGCTTTGGTTTAGCACAGACGGTATTAATTTTACAAGTTATAAATATAATCCAATACTTCTGCCGGATAGTGATAATATTATTGCACGTACTGCTTTCTTTATTAAAAAAGGGAGTACTTTGAAAATATGGTTCGGCCAGCAAAAAAAAGATTGGTGGAAGAATGGAATATTTTATAAAGAAGTAAAATTAAAAAAATGATGGGCATGAAGAAGATTATTTTAGAACATCGTGAATACCTGGCAAAGTTACACACCAAAATAATATTACTGTATAAATAAATTATTAACGGATATAAATATTAATAGTAAAGTTATCGTATCCAATCAAGTTAACAAAAAGGTAAAAAATCATGAAAAAGTATTTTGAAATGAAAATTATTACATCAATGAAATGGAGCATAATTCTAATCTTTTATCTGACAATGTCGTTTAGTTATATAAAAGCAGACCAGCCTGCATCACAGGCAAGGCTTGTATTCCATGGATATGATATATATTCAACAACAATTGTGAAGGAAGGCAACATCTGGAAACAGTGGTTTGGGGGCTGGTATTATACTTCAGATATGCCCTGGGACAGGATTTACTATTCATCTTCCTCTGATAGTGGCCATACGTGGAGTGCCCCTCAACTGGCATTTACTTTTGCTGATGTCCAGGTAAATGACCCGGATGTATTAAGATTATGGGATTCTGTAAATTCCAGGTATTATTATTTAATGTATTATACTTATTGCCCTAGCGGCCTTGGTGACTCTAAAAATTATGTAGGAGCATCGACTAGCCTTGACGGAATTAATTGGACACATCACGGGGTATTAATTGGAAAGAAAAATGGAATCGATACCGACGGAGCATGGTCACCCAGTGCTTATTCAGTAGATTCAACAGGTAGTACTATATATTTATACTATCACAATAATCATCCTGATGGAAGAGTTTTCAGATCAACATTCACCAATAATGGATTAACTTTTGATAGTACTTCTACCATTTCTGTCACCGATCCGGGAACATTCAGAGTGAATGTAGATGTATCCAGGTCGCCGGATGGAAAATGGTGGATGTTCTATAATGGTGCATCATTAGTCGGGAATTTTAATGTTTGTAAAATGTATTCTACAGATGGAGTAAATTGGTCTGAAAGCGGGTATAACCCCATTCAGGAGTTTGATTCTACAACAACTGCTACACCATATGTTGTTTGGACCGGGGATACAACGTATCAACTTTGGTACGGATACGGGCCTACAACTTTTTTAGCTTTTTCAGTATATGAACAAAATTATATCAGTCAGGCTGAATATGTTTTGAAAGTAGCTTCATCATCCATGGCATTATCATCAATGGATGCTGAACAAGCGGTAGATAATAATTCATCTACTTTTTGGTCTTCCGCAGGTCATACTACTCCGGGCAATGTAGAATGGATATATATAAACACAGGTTTTACAGGCAAAATATCCCAGGTATCCTTGCTGCCCAGAGTTGTTGCCGGTAAAACAATGTGTTTCCCTGTTAATTTCAATTTGCAATATAGTCTTGACGGTATTACTTGGACTGATGTAAGCGGGCAATCATACACAAATTATTCATGCTCAGATACTACAGCGCAAGTATTTAATTTCAGCAGTGCTGTTACTGCTCAATATATAAGATTATATGCAACTAAATTGAGCCCGGATAGTTATGGCAATTATTATTGTCAAATTGCCGAGATGCATGTTGAGGAAGTAACTTCTATAAAAAATGTAAATTCCAACCTGCCAAAAGAATACAGCATATCGCAAAACTATCCCAATCCTTTTAATCCGTCAACCGAAATACAATATAGCATTCCTAAAAACGGAATTGTCACTATTAAGATTTACAATTTATTAGGACAAGAAGTGGCTACTTTAATAAACCAGGAACAACGTGCGGGCAGCTATAATATAAATTTCAATGCAAGCCGTTTAACCTCAGGAGTGTATATGTATAAAATCCAGTCCGGTAACTTTACATCAACAAAGAAGATGATGCTTCTAAAATAAAGCGGAGTAAAATTTAAAATAGTGTCTCACCTGTAAAGAATTTCTTCCCCTGTCAAAGAAAGCCCTTACTGTTTTATTTCATTTAGCGATAAGGATGAGTTAATGAATGAAAATAATTTTTTAATACACTGGCTTTTAATATTATTTCCCCTTTTTCAGATAGCCATCCAGGCACAGCAAAGTGTAAACGTAAACGGTAAGAATGTTGTGCCTGAAATTAAATTTCCGGGCATAACACAAACAGATTTTCAGGATGCATTTAATGTTCTTGATGAATGTTTGGTAAAAAATGTTCCGGTTGATGGATTCGTTTATCCCTTTATGTATCCTGGCGGTGCATATGGTAAAACCTGGTGGCAGCTCGACGGTTCCCTTACACTTAGCGGCTCAAAATGGGCAGACCAGAGTTTTGCTGAAAACGTTCTGAGAAATTTTATCGCTGTCCAAAAACCGGATGGAAGAATTCCTTTATATGGTCCGGATATGTATAATTTGGATATGTTTGATACCGCTTCTTCCCTTAAATGTAGTTCGTTGCCTAAGTTATTTGAAGTTGCTTACGACGTTTTAAGCCGTTCAAATGATACAGTTCTTGTTCGTGACACATATAACTGCTTAAAAAAATATCTGGATTGGTGGCTTTCATACTCTGTTAGAAGAGATAGTTTATCAGGTCTGATAACCGGTGTATTTGAAGAGTCATTCCCTTCCGATGAAACATACTTCTTTATAAAAGCACCTGTTGATCTTAATGTTGAAGTCGCTGTCGGCTGTGCAAATGTTGCAAAACTTGCCAATCAGTTAAGACTTACGGCTGATTATAAAAAATACTCAAATATTGAACGATTACTTAAAAACTCAATTAACAATTATATGTGGGATAAGACCACAGGCGCTTATTATTCATATTTAGTGATCGAAAAAAAAATTGATAAAAGACTAATCTGTTATACCTTTGACCCGTTTAAACTTAGTATAGCCCCGCAAAATAGAATTCAAAAAATGGTTCAAATGCTTATTGATAACAAGTATTTCAATTGGAATAGTTATGCAATTACAAGTGCAGCTAAAACATGTCCTGGGTATAATGAAACAGTTGGAATATATAATGGGCCCCCGGCCTGGACGGGGGATATCTGGTCGCTTAGAAATGAAACAGTTATTCAGGGACTTGAGGATATAGGAAGATATGACCTGTCTTCACATTTAGCGCTTAAAACTGTAATGCTCTTTAATGCTAAAAATGCTGAATTTATTAAACCTTCTGATGGGAGCGGACAAGGACAGCCAAGATACGGCTGGTCCGCATCGCAATACATTCAAATTATAATTGAAAAAATATTTGGAATCGATTATAATAATTTTACAAGAACAATTACAATTATGCCAAGACTTGATGAAGAATTAACAGGAAAAAATATTTCTCTTGATTCACTTTTACTTCCCAATGGTAATCGTTTAAACTTATCTGTTTCAGATCGTACCGAAGGAGTTAGTGTAAAATATAATATCACGGGGAGAGCTAATGATATGAATATCATTCTGGCGCTTCCGGCTTACGGCAAAATCACTTATACCGCTGTCGATTTTAAAAATAGGAAACTTATACTTAAAAAATTTGTGAAGGGATCCGCTAAAATTTATCAGTTCAATAATGGGATAAAGCCTTCAGGTGAATTAATTTTTATACCTAAATAATAAAAAACAGGTTCAATATTGCCAAAATGAAATGAGGAAAAACCTTATTTACTGTTTGGAGGATACAAATTGAAAACATTAAAATGCCATCAAATTACTCTGCAGGTTTGAGTATTATTTTAAATAAATAATAATTAACAAAATAGTTTTTCCACATACAAAGTAATTACAACTTTTTTATATTTAAGATATTAATGAGGAAAGTTGATGAAGTCATATAAATATTTACAAAAACAGGGAAGTGTCATAATTTTAAACTTAAAATTTTTAATTTTCACCGCATTTTTTCTATTGTTTTTTATAAATATTTTTTCAATTAATGTTAAAGCCCAGACAATCAAAGATGTAAATGGATTGTCAGAGATATCTCTAAATCGTAAATGGGCGGAAGAAGTTTTTACAGATAAGTCGAATGCCGAATTGCACAATTGGGTAGAATTAATACGGGAGGGATCGCCCGGGGATACCAAGATTGACTTAAATACCGCCGGTGGACCAATGTCACTTGGTGGCAAAATATACAAACGGGGTGTAGGTGTAAATTACTACAGCGATATTAGAGTGTCGCTGTCAAAGCCTGTCGCAAGGTTCACAGCCAATATTGGATTGGATGACAATATCGCCTCGTCTGGCTTCGGATCGGTAGCATTTCATCTCAGCGTTGGAGGGAATTATATTTTCTCGACGCCGGTCATGCACTGGCGCGATGGTATGAAGATGATCGATGTTGCTTTGAACGGTAATCACACGTTTGATTTAATTGTCGATCAAGGCGGAGACGGCCATGCGTTTGACCAGGCTGATTGGGCTGATGCGAAGATTATTATGCAGGATGGATCTGAGATATGGCTCGACGATCTTCTGAAACAATGGCAGCTTAATTCTGATTTGCCTTTTTCTTTTGTCTATGGCAACAAACAATCTGCCGACCTGATCGGAACATGGAAACGCAAAGTAAGTCAGGAACAACTCGATTCGAGCCGTATCTTACGTACACTTACGATTACCGATCCGGTTACAGGACTCGAGGTAAAGGCCATTTGTACTATATACACAGATTGCCCGGGAATTGATTGGACTCTATACTTTACCAACAAAGGCAACTCAGATACTGATGTGCTGGAAAAAATAAAAACTGTTGATGTAACTTTTTGGCCCGGGCTTCCAAGCAGGCAGCCGGTGCTCCACCGGTTGAATGGCGGCGGCGGTGCTGTGGATGATTGGATGCCGTATGACGATGAGTTACAGATAGGGAAACGCATTGATTTTGCGCCGGTCTACGGCAGGTCATCGATGGGTGCGTGCCCGTTTTTCAATTTGGATTGGGGATCTGCTGGGGTCATAACTGCCATCGGCTGGACCGGACAGTGGGAGGCATCGGTACAGGATACTTCCGGTGCTTTACGTGTAACTGCTGGGATGCAAAATCTGCACCTCAAACTTCATCCGGGCGAGAGCATCCGCAGTCCGAGAATAATGCAGCTCTACTGGCAGGGGGGTGATGAAACAAGATCCTATAATCTATTTCGCAGAACAATGCTTCATCATATTTTACCTCAACACAACGGCAATTTGGTTACTGCGCCAATTGCCAGCGTTAGTTCAGCAACTTACGATGGGGATAAGGGAACCGAAAGTGAAGCATTATCCCACGTGGCAAAAATAAATGGACTTGGTTTTGAAGTTGTATGGATGGACGCTTATTATGGTAAGGATGATTTCCCTACAGTAGGCAACCTGGTTTTCCCGTTGATAAGAGCATTCAACCTTAAGCGTTTTCCCAACGGCATGAAACCCGTAAGCGAGGCCGTTCATAAAGCCGGGATGAAATTCCTTATGTGGTTTGAGTATGAACGTATTTGCTCCGGTACACTGATGGCAATCGAACATCCGGAATGGGTTGTTTTGCCTCAGGGTAAAGGGTGGGGTATGTTCAATTTGGCAATTCCGGAAGCAAGGGAATATATCACTAATTATTTGTCGCAATCAATAATGGAATATGGAATAAACTGGCTGCGCATTGACAACGCTGTATTTTATAAAGGTTTGTGGGCACAGCTCGACAAGGACCATCCTGACAGAGTCGGTTTATCCGAAATTCGTTATGTGGAAGGTCATTACCGGTTATGGGATGATTTGCTGAAAAAATTTCCTGACTTAGATATCGACAACTGCGCCTCAGGTGGCGGACGGATTGATCTGGAAACTTGTTCCCGTTCAATTCCATTATGGCGTACCGATGCTACAATAGTACCATGCAATAATAATGACTTCAACCAGGCCGCACTTCAGAACCAGGTGATGACGGCGGGTCTTAGCCGGTATGTACCTTTCAGTACAAGTGGCCAGGCGGGAGCTTCGCCTTACTGCTTCCGGAGTGGTTTTAATTGTGGTATCATCGATGTAGATGATGTGCGTGGAAAAGATTTTTCGCCCGGGCTTTTTAAATCAGCTATCAACGAGGGTAAACGCCTTAGAAAATATTACTCGGGAAACTATTATCCACTGACTGAAGTTAATATAAACCCGAAGTTGTGGTCGGTCATCCAGTATCATCGTTCACAAGAGCAAGACGGCATGGTTGTCCTCTTCCGGCGTCATCAATCCCCCTATTCAGGTTTTGTCTGTAACCTGCGTGAAATTGATCCTGATGCACGCTATAAGGTAACAGTATCGAAGACATATCAGCAGTCGGAGCCCCTTGTAATGAAAGGTGCCGATCTTCAGAATATTAAAATTGATGTTGATGAGTGTCCGGGTTCCGTAGTTTTAGAATACTGCAAACTATCTGATTAATAATTCCGGATTTGTTGAATTACCATTTCCCCTGGCTTGCTTTGTCGTTCAAAATTTATTTTTTACCGCGGTTATTTTACTTTATTTTATATAGTTTAATAAGGGCTTGCTCATGAATGTTAATAAATTTTTACAGTCGTCGTTAGTATTATATTTTTTATTTTATCTCTCTGTTCATGCTCAAACCTGGGAGGTCAATCCCGATTACTGGACTGCAACAGACAATCTTGGAAGGACTACTCCTACAGAAAATCAAACCGGCGCTGTAAGATCTGGAAAATATGTCGGAATTTTTTATCTTACCTGGCACACGGATAATATTGCCGATTTTTCTCCCGTTTTAAACATAACTCAGATTCTTAATCAATATCCAAATGCTGCCAATGAATTAAATAACCCGGCCTGGAAAGGAATCATTAATGGAGGAGTTTTCTGGTGGGATGAACCATTGTTCGGCTATTACCGGACTACAGATGAATGGGTTCTCCGTAAACATGCTCAGATGTTAGCCGATGCAGGTATTGATGTAGTATTTCTTGATTGTACAAACGGTAGTCAAACATACAAATCTGCTTGGACAAAATTATTAAAGGTTTGGGATCAGGCAAGACGGGATGGAGTGAAGACTCCTCAGATAGCTTTTTTACTTCCATTTGCCCCAACCGACGGTGGTTTATATTCAATTAAAGAGCTGTATAACAATATATATAAACCGGGATTGTCTAAAAATTTGTGGTTTATGTGGAATGGAAAACCGCTAATCATGGCTTATACAGAAATGCTCACCGACTTACCTGGTAATCCGGCAGAAACTCAACTCAGGCATGATATTAAGAATTTCTTCACTTTCCGTCCCGGCCAACCTGATTACGTAAGTGGCCCGACACGAAACGACCAATGGGGATGGCTGGAAGATTATCCGCAGCACGGATTTGTAAATAAAGCCGGCGGAGGTTATGAAGAGGTTACTGTCGGTGTAGCTCAAAATGCAAGCGGTGCCAGTTTAATGAATCCTCTGGTTCAACAGCTTTTACCACAAGCAGCAGTTCAAACTGCAAGTACGGGCAGCAGTGGCCATGCATCAGCTTTTAACGAACCGACAACATATGGCCGCAGTTACACAAAAGCTTATGGACAGAATCCAGATACTAATGCCTACCTCTATGGGTATAATATTCAGGAACAATGGGGCCGGGCGTTCCAATTAGATCCTGACCTGGTGTTTGTTACCGGGTGGGATGAATGGATTGCTGGAAGATGGGACACGGTTTCATGGCCGAATCCCTATGCGCCATTTTCATTCGTGGACCAATATAGCCGTGAGAAGAGCCGTGATATTGAACCTGTAAAATCTTGGGGTGATAACGGAGATAACTATTATATACAACTGGTCGGCAATGTCCGGAAGTTTAAGGGAATGCAATCACAAGAGCCAAGATCAAATCCTCAAACTATTTCTTTAGATAATATGAATGAATGGAACGATGTCAAACCGGAATATAGGGATTATAAAGGCGACACAAAATGGCGTAACGCTAAAGGGCAAGGTGACAGTTTAGTTTATATCAACTCTACAGGGCGCAACGATATAATCAAAGCAAAAGTAGCAAGAGATACTAATTACATCTATTTTTATGTTGAAACGGCAGATACATTAACACCGAAAACAGATCCTAAATGGATGCGTTTATGGATAGACACTGACCGTAATAAAGCAACCGGTTGGGAAGGTTATGATTATGTAATCAACCGGATAAACCCGGGAGATTCAGCGGTTGTTGAAAGGAGTGTAAATAATTCATGGAAGTGGGTAAAGGCAGGTTCGGCAGAATATAAAATAAATGGAAAGGTGCTTCAGATTAAAGTAAACCGTTCTGTTTTAGGCCTGGACGGGAAGCAATTAAATTTCGAGTTTAAGTGGAGTGATAACTGCCAGAATGACGGAAATATAATGGATTTCTATGTTAACGGAGATGCTGCCCCGGACGGCAGATTCAATTATGTTTATTAAAATAATCGGCTCATTTACAATTTTATTGCGTGTATATTGAAAACAATCGACACAGAGAGAAATGAATTTCAAAAGAATTGGAATAAACTTAATGACTGGTTCACCTTCAAATTTCCCGCTAATTATGCCATGGAGAAATAAATGAACGCAAGAATTTCTAATTTTATTCTAATAAATGTTTTATTATTGTTTTTTTGCAATTCTGTAATGTTGCTTGCTCAAAATTCAAATGTTGAGAGGCCTTACACCTGTTTGATACCGAATCATAATTTATCAGTGAACCCCGGTTTATTGAAGTATGTCGACGGTATACCTTTTCTCAATGGCAGTTTCTGGAATCCTGAAGAAGGCGATAGTGTAATATTAAAAGTGGATGGAATAAAAGCTTCTAAGCTCTTTATTCTGGGAGGGCTTAATTCCGTGGATTTATGCCATCCCGGTTGGGGCGGAGGAAACTCATTTGAAAATTTTTTCTTTGGAACAAAAACAGGCGAGATTAGAATAAATTATGTTTCAGGCCGGATTGATACCATCCCCTTAGTGATGGGCTATACTACATGGATAAGCCATAATTACAAAGAATCTCCTTATCCGTTTAATAGTGACTCTGGTATAAAGCAAATGCTTGATAATGCATTATGCATAGCTAATGGTTTGAGCGGTTATGAAAATTTCCCGGAAACATATTATTTCGTTATTAATCTTCGCAATGAAAGAGTAGGATCACTTGAGTTGTTAGACAATGCTCATAAAAAAGGTTTTTGCGAAATTAATGGTGTCAGCTTTGAAGGAGTTACGTCAGGCGACTCATCTTTAGGTAATGATTTTATTGTATTCCTTGCTCATAAAATTAATGATTCAACTCAAGAGTGGATTAAGAGTCATGTAATCGAATCATCCGACGGATATCCGTCTTCTCGCAAAGATGCTATCGAAAAATTAAAATCAAAGTTCAATACTCAACCCGGCGATATTAACTATCAGACAATAGCCCGAGCAATACCGGAAATAACTGCAAATAATTTTAATGGTCCCAAGGTTAAATTTTCCGGATCACCTGCAGCATTATTGATGACTAACATTTATTATGAAAATTCTAACGAACTTCTGACAAGGGTTGACAGCAATGGTACGGTTCATGAATCATCAAAAGGTGCAGATCATTTTGAAGGCATAGGAGGCTGGACCCCGGGACTCAGTGCGTTCTATGACGATTCTTATACGAGATGCCGTACGCTGACACTTCTGAGTAATATGGGATTTACATCAAAAGTAAACGCTGCCGTTGATTATTTTGATAGATGGATGATGTATTTTCCAAATTCGTATCCGGAACTTCAGCTTGGCGGTAAACCCGTTCCTGGGCATGCATCAGTTATAGCTAACAAGCCCCTTATTTATTTTGATGTTTTAAGAAAAGTAGGCTGGGCAACAAAATATAAAACTCATGACTTTGGTAACGGAGAAAACGACGGTCATGGTATGTTAATGTTAAGCCGCTGGCGTACTTGGCTTAAACAGGGAAAACCGAAGATCTGGGTTGATAAAAGATGGAGTTCAATTAAGGAAGCTGCAGAGTATATTTCTTGGTGTTTTGCAAATCCTAAGTTATCATTTTCAGAGCATAACTTGCTTTACAGCGAATCAGAAGGGGGTATGCAAATAGAAAGCATGTTTTGCGATTTAAACTGCTGCCTTGGACTTTTGGGATATATTGATATGGCAAAATGCACTGGGAGGAAGCATTGGGCGGAAAGGTGGCAGAAAATTGCTGATGTTTATCTGGATTCAATTAAAAACTATTATCCTGTAACCAAATCTCCCTGGGGTGATATTTGGGATCCCCAAAAAACGGCAGACTGGGCGGGAGGACCCGCAACACTGGCGCCGGTTGTTATAGGTATGGACTATTGGGGTTACGATGTTGCAAATAAATTACCCGGCGGTTGGAAAAACAGAACTCTACGTACTTATAAAATGCAATTAACAAAAACTTCTCCCGCTTATGCAGCATCCGCAGGTATTGGATATGGTCAGGGATTTATTACAGAAGCCGGTCTTTTACTGGATCAAATAAAAGACGCTTCAAAAATGATTGATTGGATGGCTAAAATCTGCTTTGCTCCGGGATTGCCTCATCCATACCTCGTACCGGAGGGCTCAGTAATCGATTATAATGGATCAATATGGAGGCGGTGGGGTGATCTGGGAAATCTTTTTCAGGTAGGCGAAATAGTTTATACAACTCAGGTAATTTTGGGAATAGATGATATAAATCCAAAGCAGCTTACACTAATGCCAAGGATGCCGCTTGATTGGAATTCAATTGAAACAACAAATTGGCCGGTTCGCACTTTTAGTGAAGGTACTTCACAATTGTTCAATCTTTCAATGAAGATTGAGAAGAATGGGGACGGTTTCTCGGCTGTCATTCAAACTGAAAAGGCTGTAGATAAGGCAAGAATCCGTATTGGACCTTTTAGTCTGTCGGTTAAATCTGTAGACATAACTTGTAACGGAAAACCTGTTTCTTGCAAATTATTTGTAAGCGGTGACAGTAAGTGGGTGTGGGTGGATTTTGGCAATGGACTTTCAAGAAATTATGAGATTAAAATAAAATCCCTCTGAAACAAACTATCATGTCTTCCGGCTCTTTTTAAAAAATGATTAAAGAAAACTTTTCTTCAAATAACTATTATTTATCTATCACGTTATAATGAAATAATTTTCTTTAATAGATATTGTAATATAGCTTCCAGCCGGTTCGTATCTAATTGACAAGTTCAATTAAAAGACTTCTCTATCATTAATATTAATCTGAGGTTCTTATGATTAAACAAGTAAAGTATGTTTTTTTAATATTAGATATTATAATATACTGCATATTACCTGAAAATATTACTGCGCAACAAAGACTGGAAGCCGTCAGGTTAAAAACTAATGATATATTATCCTCCGTTCCATCACCGGCTATTAAAATTGAAGGTCTGCTGGGCGATAAAATTAACTTGTGTATCGATAACCGGGTAATGGCACAGAGTATTGAAAAAATTATATGTCCCTTCCGGCTTCGATTTGAAAATGATTTCGGCGGCTTTCGATGTGAATATTGGGGTAAATGGTTTACTTCTGCTTTGCTTGCGTATTCTTATCAGCCTACTCCGGGGCATCTTGCAAAAATTGATACTGCATTAAATGAATTATTAGCAACTGAAACTCCGGACGGATATATAGGGACCTATTCAAAGGAACATTACCTCGGTGGATGGGATATTTGGGGCCAGAAATATACATTAACGGGATTAATTGAATATTATGATCAAACAAAAAATCAAAAAATACTTGAAACTGCGTGCAGATTAGCTGATTTGCTTTTAACCAAAGTTGGACCAGGAAAAATAAATATAGCAGAAAATGGAATTCCGTTATTGGAAGGATTACCAACTACATCAATCCTTCAACCAATGGTCCTTTTATATGAACGGACTGGAAATAAACATTATTTAGACTTTGCTAAGTATATTGTACATCAGTGGGATGTGCCTAATAAGTTTTCTCCTAATGGTTTGCACCTTATTGAAAATGTGCTTGCTGGCGTTCCGCCAATTAAAATTGATGCCGTTCATGCCCTCCATGCTTATGCATCAATGTCCAACTTTGAAGGGCTGTTAGAATTGTATAGAGTAACAGGAGAAAAAAAATATTTAGATGCGGGTGTTAAATTCGGTAACAGCCTTCGTCAGTACGAAAGAATGATTACCGGAACTTGTTCTAACCAGGAATTATGGTGTGATGGAGTCAGGGAACAAACCGAATTACTAACTCAACCAGCCGAAACTTGTGCCACAGTATCATGGATGAGGTATTGTTTTCAACTTTTAAAAATAACCGGTAATCCCGTTTGGGCTGATGAATTAGAAGTTTCACTATATAATGCATTGCTGGGCGCCTTGACCCCTAAAGGCGATTGGTTTGCATATCATTCGCCGCTCATAGGTCAGCGGGTACCCAGCCTCCGGCAGCATCCGGATGTAGGGTTGAGCTGCTGTGTAGTGAATGGTCCGCGCGGCCTCCTGCTTACTCCGCGGTGGGCAGTGATGAAATCAGAAGAAGGGTTGGTAGTAAATTTATATGCAAAGGGTAGCTACAGTGAAAAATTATCTGACGGGTCGACAGTGAAGATTCTCCAAACTACTGATTATCCTGTCACTGATGAAATAAATTTAACTGTTCAGCCTGATAGAGTAAAAAAGTTTACTATTGGGCTAAGAATTCCTGCGTGGAGTAAAAAAACAGAATTGTATGTAAACGGAAAGGTAATAAATTGTGAACCGGGTAAATATGCTAAAATAAATAGACCCTGGAAGGGTGGAGATAAAATTATTTTAAAACTCGATCTTCGCGGCAGGATAATCCCTGCTCCAAGCGGTGCCCCCGACCTTGCAATAATGCGCGGTCCGGTTGTACTAACCCTCGATAGTCGTTTAACAGAACCGCAGGATAGTTGTGTCTGGTTATTAACTTCACGTGATAATGCTGCAAAGTTAGATACTTCTGTTATGTCTTCTCCGTCATTAGAAATTAATCCGCCGGCTTATTCAGGTTATACAAGAATAAAACCAAGTTTATTACCGGCAGATGAACAGGAATATATTACACTTAAACCGGTTATGAACAAACCTGGTAATGTATGGATGGCATTTGAAGTATCATTCCTGATAAGGCCATGGCATTTTTTTAATAACCATGAAAAAACTTTGATAATGTGTGATTATTCTTCTGCAGGCAATCTATGGAGTGATAAAAATTCATATCGTGTGTGGATGCCCCAGCCTATGTACATGGCAGATATGTATCCTTCACCTATATGGAAGCTTATTGATCCGTCTGCAAAAACCCGTCCTGTTATCCCGGACTCATTGAATGATAAATAAGACAGCTCCGCTATGCATCAAAAGTTAAAATTTGTTTATTCAACTTAAATTAAGGTTAATACAATATAGAGATTAATTAAAATTTCTAAGAATCCAAAACACGCAAAATTGAAATAAACGATATAATTTATAGAAACTTTCTTTTAAAAATGAATGAGGCAGCTATCTATGAAAACTAAAAATTTTCTTTTCATTTTCATTGCATCATTGTTAATTACAACATTAACAACTCACGCGCAAAGTCTTGAATCCGGCTTTGTTCATCCGCCGGAATCTGCAAGACCTTGGGTATATTGGTTTTGGCTTAACGGAAATCTATCTAAAGAGGGTATAACGTCTGATCTCGAAGCCATGAAAAATGCCGGTGTAGGAGGAGTCCTGATTATGGAAGTTGATCAGGGTACTCCAAAAGGAAAATATGTTTTTGGCAGTGCCGGGTGGCAGGATATTTTCAAATTTATGCTTAAAGAAGCCAACAGGCTTGGACTTAAAGTAAACATGAATAACGATGCCGGTTGGTGTGGCAGCGGCGGTCCTTGGGTAACTGTGGATAAATCTATGCAGAAAATAACCTGGTCGGAAATCAATGTACAGGGACCGGACAATTTTAGCGGTATTCTGGAACAGCCAAAATCAATAAATAACTTTTACGAAGATTGTATGGTGATTGCTTATCCAACACCGGAAGGTGATACTGAAAAAGTGTCTGATTACAAACCTGAAATAAAAAGCAGTTCTGATGATCCGGCTTTTGATGGGAAAAAAGTAATTGACAATGATTTAAGTACAAATATAGTCCTGCCAAGACCTGATCCGGCGCATCCTCAATATCTGGAATTCAATTTCCCAAAGGCCTGTACTTCACATGTTATGACCATATATCCGGCATGGCAGGAATGGCCTGTTTGTTATGTTAAAGGAACCCTGCAGATTTCTGATGATGGAAAAACATATAGAACAATTGCAGATTTCAATGGAGGCAGTCCTTCCATTTCTTTGGATTATCCTGAAGTTACTGCAAAAAATTACCGCCTGAATTTTACGGAAATTACAAGAGAAGAATCACCGCTTAACCGGATTTCATTTGCAGAAATAAAACTTTCGAATACACGTATATCTAATGCTGAAGAGAAAGCTATGTTTACACCTCCACAATCGACTATTATTGTCCCTGCGGAAATAAGTGCCGTATCTTCAAAATATACTATTCCGGGGGATCAGGTAATTATTCTTACCGATAAAATGAAATCCGACGGAACTTTTTCATGGAATATTCCAAATGGTAAATGGACTATAATGCGTATAGGCCATACAACAACCGGAGTTTTTAATCATCCGGCCCCTGAAGGCGGTTTGGGTTATGAATGTGATAAACTAAGTAAAGATGCATCTACTCTTTTTATTAATGGTCTCATTTCAAAACTAACCGGCAACTCGAAAGATCTGGCTGGTAAAACTTTTGTTTCAACTCATATAGACAGTTGGGAAATTGGTTCTCAGAATTGGACCCCGGGAATGTTAGCAGAATTTCAATCGCGAAGAGGATATAATCCAGTCCGTTATATCCCCGCTTTAATGGGCCGTATTGTAGATAATGTTGAAATATCGGAACGCTTTCTCTGGGATTGGCGTACAACTATTTCAGAGATGATGCTGGATAACTATGTCGGAAATATTAAAACGCTCGCAAATAAAAAAGGTCTAAGATTATCTGTTGAAGCCTACGATAGGTGTATGACCAACGAAATGGAATATGCGGGGGCAGCCGATGAACCAATGGGAGAATTCTGGTCATGGCCGAAATTCAGATATGCGTTTTCCTGCACGGAAATGACATCAGCCGCGCATGTTTATGGTAAAAAGATTGTCGGAGCCGAAGCATTTACGGCAAATGCCGGGGAAAAATGGCTGGGTTATCCTGGTTATATTAAAGATGAAGGGGACTGGGCTTTTTGTGAAGGAATTAACCGCTTTGTGTTTCACCGGTATGCCATGCAGCCCTACGATAATATTTTACCCGGCATTTCAATGGGACCCTGGGGCCTGCATTATGAGCGAACAGAAACCTGGTGGGAGCAATCAAAAGCTTGGCATCAATATCTGTCACGATGCCAGTTCCTGCTTCAACAGGGATTATTCGTTGCTGACATATGTTACCTCGCACCGGAAGCTGCACCGCAGACATGGTTTGCTAAAAAGTATACAAATGAATCATGGCCGGATGAAAACATACGTGCTAACTCATCATATAATTTTGACGGTTGTCCTGCTGAGGCTCTTATTAACCGCGCTGCGGTTAAAGATGGGAAAATTGTTTTTCCTGATGGTATGAACTATAAAGTATTAGTGCTTCCCGAATCCGGAACAATGAGTCCTCGTTTATTAAAAAAAATAAGCGATATGGTTAATGCTGGTGCTGTTGTTATTGGTAAACCTCCGTCAAAAGCCGTAGGATTATCAGGCTACCCTCAATCTGACGAAGAAGTACAAAAAATGGTTTCTCAACTGTGGGGCAATTGCGATGGAATATCAGTTAAGGAAAATTCATTTGGAAATGGAAAAATCATCTATGGTAAAAATCCCGGTGAGGTTTTGGAAGATATGGGTGTTAAGCGTGACTTTCAGGCTGATAAATTTATACGCTTTACTCACAGAGTCATTAATAATTATGACGTTTATTTTGTTGCAAATCCTGAACAGAAAGAGCTTACTGCAAACTGCATCTTTCGTATAAAAGGTAAACTGCCGGAGATATGGGATCCCGTTAATGGAAATATCAAAATGCCGGCTCAATATACAAGTGCTAATGGGGTGATTAGCATGCCGGTTCATTTCGATCCCGCAGGTTCATCGTTTATTGTTTTCAAACCTGAAAATAGTTTGAATGATAATACAATTAAATCCGTAAGCTTCCAGGGCAATAAAATTAATGCTGAAGTTGAAAAAAATAATCGGAATGGTTTCTTATTATATGCATGCAATAATGGAAAATATTCCATCACCACATCCGGTAACAAAACTTTAAGTTATAATGTAAGCAAACTGCCTTCTCCGGTTATAATAACGGGGCCATGGGAAGTTAGATTTCTTTCTGGAACTGGAACCCCCGAAAAAACCAGCTTCGATTCATTGTATTCATGGAGTCAGGATCCAAACGAAAAAATTAAATATTACAGCGGAACTGCAGTGTATTCCGGGAATATTACAATAACTAAAGATATGATTGCCAAAAATAGAAGTATAAACTTAGATTTAGGAAATGTTAAAGTTATGGCCGAAGTAAGTGTCAATGGGAAGAACCTGGGAATACTCTGGACTAAACCTTATTCTGTCGAAATTACTAAGGCAGTAAAACCGGGAGTTAATAAACTCGAAATAAAAGTAGTAAATCTTTGGATAAACCGTCTGATTGGAGATGAGCAATTACCGGATAACAGCAAAAGAAATACCGTAGAATCGGATTCGAACTGGAATCCATCCGGCTCACTGCTTGAATGGCCGGAATGGGTTTTGAACGGGAAAAAGGATCCTTCGGGAAGAAACACATTTACAACCTGGAAAATATGGAAATCTAATTCTCCTCTCTCTGAGTCCGGTTTATTAGGGCCCGTTAAAGTTGTTACAAATGAAAAGGTTATGTTTCACTGAGAGAATTATTTATTTCTATTTAAGATAATATCAAACATTCAAAATCAGTCTGATATCCGTATGGCAAATAATTTCGGCACAGACTGCACATGCTGAAAATATTTCAGATAAAAAATGTTATTTAATCAGGACTGCCCTGGTTAATCGATTTATTTTTTTTTACATTTTAATATTTAAAATGGGAAATGGATTTTATTTGTTGTTTAAGAAGAGGGAATTTTATTTACTATCATGTTTGATCTTAATATCATTCTCTCTGTTTAGCGATGCGCAATCCTTAAAAGATTTTTTCAGTAAACCAATCCGGGAACCTTCTTATAAAATAATAGATGAGAAATCTGTGTACGAGGGGAATTGGGAGGGAAGTAAATACGGGGTATGGCCGCCCGACAGTACATGGTGGCAGATGTATGAGCGTGCAGAACAGGGTTACGATTTGCCGCAGAGCGGACCGTGGCGGTTTAACTACTTGGTAAGACGGGATCCATATTGGTTCCTCAGCGGTGATTTACCGCGGTTCTCCCAGGTGCGCACCGGGTATACTTCAGAACTAAATCCTCATTTTGATATGCTCGGCGATGTAAGAATCAGATGTACACTTAACGGTAAAAGTTTCTGGCTTGATGATAGTGGTAAAACTGTTGTTAGATTTTATCCATGGGGAACAATTCATACGGTAGAACTTGTAAACGAGGGCATCACTTTTAAGATTGAAGGATTACTTGTTGAGAACAAGGCCATCGAAGTAACTGTTATTGCAAGTTGCGTTAAAGATTTTTCCTCCGGTTCAAAGTGTGCCATTTCAATAGGCGGAGCAGATTTGAAATTCATTAGCTTCTTCCCGCCTTATATTTCGGTTTACCCGGTTGATGAAGAAAACGATGAATTAAGACTCAATGATAATTTGGTTTACCTCAGGGATCCGCGAAATGCATATGCTGGAATAGCTCAATGCAGCGGCTGCGATACAATATACATAGTGAAAAGTGAAGGAGATATAAAGCAGAGGGCTTTTTTCAGCAGAACACTTTCCGGGAACGGGGCAACAATGCGGTTTATGCTGGAAGAAAAAAACTCAGGTTTGGATATGAAGATGTTCGACTCATATGCCGCAGCAGCCAAACAGTATTATGACAGCCTATTTAATGATTATGAGATAGAGACACCCGATAGTATTTTAAATACGGGTTTCTATGCTTCGGTGCTTAACCTTGATTATAGTTACACTTCACCGGGCTGGTTTGAAGGTATACATCAGTGGAATTCTTATTTTTGCAATAATTATCAGATATCAGCCGCTATCAGCCTCGGCCAGTTTGACCTTGCAAAACAAGCAATTTTATTCTTTGGCAATAGACCCGAAGGGCCGGGTTATGTGTTTAATGCAGACGGAACGCGTGACAATTCAACAGCGGATCGCTCTGAGGAGGGTTTGCCCTATTACATTTTGCAATTATGGCGGTATTGGAAGGCAACGGGAGATAACGAAACTCTAAACAAAGTTTGGAACGGAACTAAGCGCAATTTTAAATCCATGCTTGATGTTAGGGATCCTGATGGCGACGGCTTGCTGAACTGGCATTTCGGATGCAATGCTTTTCTATACCAATCAGATCATTTGCAGCTTCCGGGTGATGCCGCTTCACCGAGCCTTATGGAGAGTGGTCTTCTTAATATGATGGCAGATATGGCTGCACAGCTTAATGATAGTGTAAGCACATCAGATTGGAAACATAAGGCTGAACATGTCCGTAACGAAATAATTGGAAAGCTTTGGCTGGCAGATGAAGGCCGATTTGCCGCGACTGTGACACCGGATGGGAAAATTCAGAAATCAAGTTATTATACTGATTTTGTGTTTGGTCAGCTCTACTCTGGTTTACCTTGTGTATACAACTGGTTGGCACTGCTTGCCTGCGACCAGCGGCTATGGGTTAGCGACTGCCTGATGCGCGCAGGCGATTATAAACCCGATCTTTTCGGCAATGATGCTGTTATGGGCCTTCAAATGTGTGAAGCATCAGAGGCATATTTTAGTGCAGGTCGCGCAACCAGAGGCTGGGCTCTGCTTCATGGGTCAGCACTGGGTGCCACAATATTGACTGATTCCCCGGGCAGTTTTCCGGAATTCAATACTACTACCGGCTGGGGATTAAGCAGTTATTGCTTTAGCAATCCTGCGGCGGAATATGCTCATGCTGTAATTAGCGGCCTTTTCGGATTAGAACAGCGGCCGGCAAATGAACCATTGCTCTGGCATCCGGCTATTCCTAAAGAGTGGAACAAAGCGAGTTTACGTGTCAAAGATATTGTGGTGTCAGTGGCTTCAACCGGGCAGCAATGTTTATATGAACTGAGATCATCTTATGAACAGGGTTTGGTATTTACAATACCACTTGATGGCAGGACTGTTGGCAGTGTAACCGCAGAAGGCAAGCCTGTAAAATATAAGATCATAGCTAACACTGTCGGTGGCAAGCTTGAGTTGATAAGTGAACCTGCAAAAGTTCATAGTATTGAAATTCTGTTTGGTGCGAAGAAAAAAGATTGGAATCCCCCGGCAGCAGTTAATACACCTAAAGTAACCTGGACTCTTCCCGGAGATGGATATTCTATTAGAGATCCTCAGCAAATTTTCAAGTCTTTCAGAATTGAAGGCAGACAACTTACCGGTTTTCTTGAAAATAACATAGGTAAGAAAGTATTCTTTTTGGCTGATGAAAACGGACTAACACCATATGAACTCAATTTCGGACATGAAACACAAAAGAATAGCGAACAGGTTGCACTGTATGGTAATAAAGAAAACTTATCACTGGTAGACAGATTCAACAGTGATTTTATTTGGGGAAAAAATTTCTGGCGACTGATTCAGCACAAGTTTGATTTTACCGGATTGCTCAATAACATTGAAGGAAATAACGGACGGTTTGATATCGGGGATTATCGTTTCCATGTTAATTCTAAAGGAAAAAATATACTGGTGCTGGAAGTTGGTTCTTCCGATCCCTACACAGACAAACAAATATTATCTCAAAGGCCTCAGGGTGCAGAATTTAAAGTCGGCAAAGAAATCGGGGGAATTGAATTTTTAACAGCGAGTGAATGCCAGGTTCGGCTGACTGGAATGCAAATAGGTGATGTCAAACTTTTTTATGAAGATGGGCTTATCGAAAGTGTACCATTAGTGTACGGCGATAATATAGACTGCATGCAGATACCCTTTGCTCGTAATGTTACTACGTATAAATTAGGCTTCACAAAGTATGTCTCGGCCTTCTCAATTAAGACTAATCCCGGAAGAATGCTTGAGAAATTTACAATTGAGCTTTCAACAATAGATGCAAATGTTGGAATCTTTGCCATTAACTTAGTGACAACATTCTCTGAACAGTGAAATAAATGTATAACTGTATTCAAATTTACAGCTTAGTTATAAAATTTCATGCTATGCAACTGATAGTCAAATTTTACAAGAATAGAACCTGGTAATTAATTCTTCCCGAAAATCCTTCGGAGTTTTCATTAAAATAATTAAATCAAAAGAGAGTTAAATAATTCAATCTGGGGAATACGGAAAACTATAAATCGGATAGATTGCATTTAGCTGCCTCTGATCTTTTTCTTATTTCAACCTTTAATTTAAAAAATAATCTGGGAAATGAAATGAACAAACTAATTATCATTTCGGCGTTTCTTTATATTAGTATAAATTTATTTGCGCAAACAGGAAGTTCAAACCGCTATGTGGTTCAGGAGAGTATGGTCGTTTATGACGAAGCTACTTTTGAAGAAGGTGTTGACAGTATGTGGTATGTTAGTATCGGCAAATATGCGCCGCGTTTCTGGTCAAGTGCAAGACCATCTTATAGTTATACTCCCGGTGTAACCGGTAGTATTATTGCTGCCACTACTGATTCAACCGACAATATGAATTATTGGGACATATTTGGAAATAGTGATAGTGTTTCCGGGAATACAGGATATGGGGATGTGGATTACCAACTTTATATCCCTACTTCCGGAATGATCTATTCATGGGAAACATGGACGTCTAATTTCCAGAACTGGAACGGTTATTCCAATCTTCAGCTTAAATGGAATGCCTGGAATAGTGATTCTTCTAAAAATGTTGTATTGCAGGTGCTTGTATTTACACAGGCAAACGGTGGAGAATGGCTTACATTAACTCCATTATTGGACAGGGCTTCAAATACTATTTATACCGATATTTTCTCACTTGGCGGCTTTACTTCTGATCAATTGTCTCAGATATCTGTTATAAAGTTCAGGGTAGCTAACAACTATATTACACCCGGGAAAGCTAATAATTGCGGGCATCAGCGTACTTTTTTATACAGTATAAAATTAACAAATAACATTGTCCCCGGCTCTTCGACTAACATTGGGAGTCAAACTTTAAACTCACATTTCCTTGGAACTGTTTTTCATAAGCGGTATGGCAGTTACTCGGCAACAGGTTTCTATGATACTGGAATGAATAATCCCGGTGTATTCAAAATATGGTTCGGCGGTGGAACTCAGGATGGAGATTCACAGGATAATGTGTGGTATGTGGAAACTCCAACTTTAGATCCGGATGTTCTTAAAAATGTTGATCTCAGACCGGTGAGATGTACTATAACTCCGACAAATATTTTAGTTAACCATAACGGTGAGGATTGGTGCTGGGGTGATCCGTCCGTTATACGGATCATGTCGTCGTCAAATCCGCCTGCTGGTACATATTATATGTATGTGTCTGCACTAACCGCTGGTACAACCTGGAATCAGGTTTACAGGCTTTCTTCAATAGATGGGTTCAACTGGATTCTAAATCCGACAACTCCGGTTGTAACAGCAGCAAATGGTGGAGTGGCTGGTTATGGCACAGGTTCACCAAGTGTAGTTGTTGCGCAGGGTAACTGGTGGCTGTGGTATTATAGTCAATCTGAATCTGCAGGACCGGGAGTTTATCTTAGAAAATCTACCGATGGATTAAGTTGGGGGTCACCAATTAAAACAAATGTTAATTCTGCATTAGATGCAAAATATGTGGATAGTCTGAATGAATTTGTAGCTGTAAGCGACGTAGAAACTCACGGAGGAGGAGTTTATACACTAACTTCCACAGATGGTATAAGCTGGGATGGCGGTGCTCCACCATATCTTTCGGAAGATGGCAATGCTTATCTTTGTCATAACCCTGGTTTAATCGGAACTGATCAGGGTCATGGATGGCCGGACATGTATGCGACATACGGCGCCAGCCAGGAGGCTTTCGGGCCTACGGAATATTACACAAGGGAATTGGAATATTCATCTTTGCATATTGTATCCAGATCCATTTCCCCACAGTCGGCCAACTTTTCTTCTAAGGTTGATTTTCTTGCAGGTGCAGGTGCGTACTCGGTTGCAATTGCCGATGTTAATGGTGACGGCAAGCCGGATATTATTGTAGCGAATCAAAATAATAATACTGTGTCGGTCCTTTTAAACACTGCTTCAACCGGTTCTCCTACCCCCGGCTTTTCCAATAAGACTGATTTTACCACAGGAACCAATCCGTACTCCGTTGCAATTGTCGATGTGAATGATGACGGCAAGCCGGATATTGTTGTAGCAAATGTCCATGATAATACCTTATCGGTTTTGTTAAACACAACACCAACCGGTTCATCAACTCCCAGCTTTTCCGCTAAGACTGATTTTACTCTGGGATCATCTCCCGTCTCAGTTGCAATTGCTGACGTCAACGGTGACGGCAAACCGGATATTGTTGTTGCGAATCATAACGATAATACCGTTTCGGTTTTATTAAATACAACTCAGACTGGTGCTTCTGTTCCCGGTTTTTCCGCTAAATCTGATTTTGCTGTCGGAAACCATCCTTTTTCTGTTGCAGTTACCGATATTAATGGTGACGGCAAACCGGATATTATCACTGCAAATAATTCTGATAGTACCGTATCGGTTTTATTAAACACAACCTCAACTGGTGCAGCTGCTCCTGCATTTTCTGCAAAATCTGATTTTGCCGTTGGGGCTAGACCCTACTCTGTTACAACTGCTGATGTGAACAGCGATGGGAAGCCGGATATTATTACAGCTAATTACGGTGATAATACAGTATCGGTCCTATTAAATACAACTCCGGTCGCATCTTCAACAGTTACCTTTGCTGCAAAATCGGATTTTAATACAGGAGCTACACCTTACTTTGTAACAACTGCCGACGTTAATGGAGATGGTAAGCCGGATATTGTTGTAACAGATCTTACACTTAATTCAGTATCGGTTTTAATTGACACAACTTTAACAGGATCATTTACTGCCGCCTTTTCTGTAAAATCTGATTTCTCTACGGGTGCATTACCATACTCTATTGCAATTGCAGACCTGAATCGAGACGGCAAACCGGATATTGTTACGGCGAATTATACCGATAATACCGTCTCTGTTTTATTTAACAAGATGGAAATTACTTCTGTTAAACAAGGCAATAATTCTTTTCCTGTTAATTATTCTTTATCTCAAAACTATCCCAATCCATTCAACCCGTCAACGGAAATTAAATACAGCATTGCCAAAAGCGGGTTAGTTACTTTAAAAGTTTATAATTTATTAGGCCAGGAAATTGCAACATTAGTTAACCGGGAACAAATAATGGGTACCTATAATATAAATTTTGATGCGTCAAAATTAGCATCCGGAATTTATATCTATAGAATACAATCCGGTGATTTTTCGTTAACAAAAAAAATGATGATATTAAAATAATATTTTACTTCAATATTATTTTTCTGATCTAAAGTCACATTTTTAGCCGGAAGAAAATTAAAATAGATACCGTGGCTCATCAGCTCAAGTATTACCGTATTCTATCCTCTCAGGATCTAAGTTAAAGGAAATTTTAATGAAAAGACTGTCACTCGTAATAGCTATTTGTTTATTAACTGCAAATTTATTTGCGCTGGAAAAAGCGAATATAAATTTAAAAACTAAATCAAAGGTTAGTATTGAAAAACTTAAATGTGACTATCTTCCAAATCCCTTGGGGATAGATAATAAGCATCCGGGTTTGAGCTGGGAATTACTTTGTACTGAAAGAGATATTAAGCAGACGGCTTATCGGATTATTGTTGGTTCTTCGTATGGTAAATTATCGGCAAATCAGGGTGATATTTGGGATTCTCAAAAAATTATTTCCGATAGCACATTAAATATATTGTATAATGGCAATGCCCTGGTTAGCAGAATGAAATATTATTGGAAAGTATGCGTTTGGACAAATAAGGGTGAATCAATATGGAGTAAGCCCGCAAAATGGAGTATGGGGCTTTTAAGAAAATCCGATTGGCAGGCAAAGTGGATAGGCCTTGATAAGTCGTTCTCGTGGGATGAACCGGACTCTCTTCATTCCAAACTCTCTGCACGTTATTTTAGAAAAGAGTTTGCAGTTGATAATAATATTAAGAAAGCTGTGGTATATGTATGCGGTCTGGGTCTTTATGATTTATATATTAATGGAAGGAAAACCGGGGATCAGGTATTGTCGCCAACACTATCCGACTATTTTAAACGGGATTATTATAATACGATTGATGTAACCAATCTGCTTAAAAAAGATAGGAATACAATTGGAGTGGTGCTGGGCAATGGCCGCTTTTTTACTATGAGACCGACTAATTTGCCCGGTTATGGAACTCCGGCAATAATTAATTATGGATTTCCAAAAATGCTGCTGCAATTGGAAATTGAAATGAAAGATGGCACACATAAATCAATTATCAGTGACGGGTCATGGAAAGTTACAGCAGATGGTCCAATCCGCTCCAATAATGAATATGACGGCGAAATTTATGATGCAGGAAAAGAAATGCCGGGGTGGAATAAATCAGGGTTTAATGATTCAGGTTGGTTAAAAGTTCAGATGGTAAATGCTCCTTCGGAAATTATTGCTGCGCAGCCAAATCCCAATATTAAGATAATGGATGTAATACACCCGGTATCTGTTATGGAAATAAAACCCGGTGTATATGTTTTTGATATGGGTCAGAATATGACTGGTTGGGTGCAATTATCTGCCAAAGGAACAAAAGGTGCGGAAGTAAAGTTGAGATTTGCTGAGAGAATTAATAAAGACGGTTCAATTTATACGGCTAATTTACGCACTGCTGAATCCACTGATATATATAGATTCAAAGGAGATGGTGAAGAAAAATGGGAACCGTGTTTTACATATCATGGATTCCGGTACGTTGAACTCACTGGACTCTCTTACAAGCCGCGGCTTAATTCATTAACAGGGAAAGTGTTGTATGATGAAATGGCAACTCTGGGGCGTATCGAAACTTCGAACAAGATGCTTAATAAAATATATAAAGCCGCTTATTGGACTATACGCAGCAATTACCAGGGGATACCTACTGATTGTCCGCAGCGTGATGAACGTATGGGATTTTTAGGGGACCGTTCAATAAATTCTTATGGTGAAAGTTTTGTTTTGAATAATAATATGCTTTACTCAAAATGGATGACAGATATTACGGATGCACAAAGACCAGGCGGCAGCATACCGGATATTGCTCCCTGGGAATATGGGCCAATTTATGGCGGCGATAATATGGATTGGCCGTCCTCAATAATTCTTGTCCCGGATAATCTGTACCGGCAATTCGGAAACATTAAGGTAATTGCCGATAATTATGATGTGATGAAAAGATGGCTTTTTTACATGCGCGATAAATATATGAAAGATTATCTTCTTCCGGCAGATTCTTACGGCGATTGGTGTATGCCTCCGGAAAACCCGGAGCTGATACATTCAAAGGACCCGGGTAAACAAACTCCGGGTGATTTTATAGGTTCGGCATATTTTTATTATTGTTTGAATTTAATGAAATTCAATGCTCGCCTTCTGAATAAACCGGAAGATGAAAACGGATTTGAGTCGTTGGCAAGCCGGGTAAGAAATGCAATAAACACTGCTTATTTAAACAACGATAGTTTGTATTATGCAAACAATACAGTAACCGCAAATGCTCTTGCTTTATATTTTGAAATACCTTCCCAAAATATAAGGAGCAGGGTATTTGATAACCTGGTTTACAAAACAACTCATGAATTTAAAAGTCATACTAGTACGGGATTAGTGGGCGGCCAATGGATAATGCGCACACTAACTGACAACGGCAGACCGGATTTAGCTTATACTATTGCAACAAACAAAGATTATCCAAGCTGGGGATATATGATTGAAAATGGAGCTACCACTATCTGGGAATTATGGAATGGAATTACTGCAGAACCTTCAATGAACTCAGGAAATCATGTTATGCTGTTAGGCGATCTTATGGTTTGGTATTATGAAGATCTTGCAGGTATTAAAACCGGGATAGAAAATCCGGGATTTAAAGAGATTATCATGAATCCCGTAGAAGTTAATGAATTAGATTTTGTAAATGCATCTTATAATTCCGTTTACGGATTAATTAAAAGCAGTTGGAAGAAGACAAAAAATAAATTTTTATGGAACATATCTATTCCGGCCAATACTTCTGCGATTGTGTATATTCCTGCTGAATCCTCCGGCAACGTACGGGAGGGAAAGCAACCGGCGGAAACAGCGAAAGGCGTTAAATTTTTAAGGTTGGAAAATCGAAGAGCTGTTTATCAAATTCAATCGGGAAATTATAATTTCACATCCGTACAATAAAATTATAATCTATATAAATTGCAAAGACTAACTAAGTGATAGCTTTTACAAATAATAACTAATAAAGGTTAATATGAAGTATTTTCCATTTCTATTATCAGCAATATTATTTTACACCTTTGGTACAACTGAAGCGCAGGACACTGCTTCAGCAATAAGATGGAAACAATATTTTAATATGTCCCATTATCTGGAGCCATTCTGGAAAGCAGATACAATTTACGACGAAACAATTCAACCCTTAAAAGAAGGAAACAGCCCGGCCGAAGCCAAACTTCTTTTTAAGGCTAAAAAAATTATTTCGGTTAAAGATGGATATTTGAAAAAAGAATTTAAGAACGGAATTGACTGGACTTATAAAAACGGAAAGATTATACTGCCTGCCGGTTCTTCAGCGCCCTATTTTAATAAAAACGAATTATCTTTTAATAAAGAGAAACCGGGCTGGACTCAACCTGGGGTAAAACCGGGGACTTATGTATTATTTCAAGAAGGATTTTATTTTGCTTCAAAGCAACTTAAAGTAACTTATGTGCGTGAAAAAAATGAAAAATGGAAAGGTCCGGTGCCGGTATTTGCAGAAACTCTCCTCCCCAAAACAATTTCAAAACTGCTGAAGAAAGATACGCTTAAAATAGTTGACTATGGTGATAGTATAACAGAAGGAGCAAGCGCAAGCGGAATGAAATTATTAAACTTTTCTCCCTTTATGCCTACATGGGCTGAACTAATTACTTATGATCTGGAAGCCAGTTATCATTCCCCTGTCATTTCGGTAAATCTTGGGGTTGGTGGAACAACCTCCCAATACGGGGCTGATAACGTTGTTAAAAATGTCGTGCCTCAAAAACCTGATTTGACGATTATTGCCTTTGGAATGAATGACGGCACTCTTAAAGTTGATCCTGAAAAATTTCGGGAAAATATCCGGATTATTATTGATAGTATCCGTAAAGATAATGCAGATGCGGAATTCATTCTTGTTTGTACGATGCTTGCTAACCCGGCCACAGTATTCAGCCAGATTCAAGAATCTTATAAGAATATACTCGATTCATTTGCCGGTAATGGTATTGTTATTGCAAATATGACAGGTGTTCATAAAGAATTGTTGAATCATAAAAGCTACCAGGATATGACCGGAAATAATATTAATCACCCTAACGATTATCTTATTAGGTGGTATGCACAATTTATTTCGGGTTTGTTAATACAGAAATAAAATCCCCAAAAAAATTAAACTTAACTACCGCAGTAAAAGATATACCCTGTCTGTGGATCCTAATTCGATTTACAAATATGGAAATAATAAAGGGTTTTATAAATTGGAATCTAAAGAGTTAAGTAATAATTGAGCTATAATTAATTTATTCGGTTGTATACATTATTGGAGAATAAGTATGAAAATTTTTTACAAACTGATAATAAGTTCATTCACATTTTTATTATCAGTTCAATCTATTTTAGGCCAGGATAAGAATAGTACATTTGACAATTTTTATTTTGGGAACAAAGATTTGAAAATTTCTTTTTACCTTTATAATAATGAGTATTTGAGAAATTCATCTTTTTTACCTGCTGATTATAAGGTAAATAATCCATTACCTGATTGGAGCAGTGAAAGCGGAAATGTGGTTTTTCTGCAGTGCACAGGAGAAAATCAAGCCTCGCATCATGGCACAAAATTGACCGGCGGTAATCCGGGAATGAGACTCCTTTTTGTCGAGAAAAAAGAATCGGTTACATCTTATGGTAAACAGGTGATACTTGTTCAAAAAGATACAGTTAAGAAACTACGAGTTGAATCATATTATGAATTAGATGATGCTTCTCCTACAGTAAGGGAATACACAAAAATAATCAATGAAGGTCTGGATGACGTAGGTATTGGATACCTTAGTTCGTCAATTCTAAATAATTATAGTAACATAACCGCGGGTTCTCCTGAAGAAAATATCCGTATTCGTTACGCTTATAACAGTTGGGAATCGGAAGCGCAATGGCATACTTATAAACCCTCAGATTTGGGATGGAACGAAAATGGTCTGTTTAACTTAACCGGGGCTGGTATAAGTAATTTAGGCTCTTGGTCAACTATCCGGTATTTGCCTATGGGTATGGTTACAAATATTAAAGCGGGAATTACCTGGTACTGGCAGATTGAACATAACGGATCATGGTATTGGGAAATGTCTAATACTGCAGACAGTAGTACTTATTTATATCTCGGCGGCCCGGATGAAATGCATAGCAATGCATGGAAAAATTTGAAACCGGGTGAATCATATCAGACAGTTCCTGTTGCCCTGGGATGTGTAAAGGGAGGTGTTGACGAAGCTGCTGCAGCATTGACGGAATATAGACGCTCAATGCTGATAAAGCCTGACGATAGTTACAATACATGCCCCGTTATTTTCAATGACTACATGAATTGTCTTTGGGGTGATCCTACCACAGAAAAAGAAATTCCCCTGATTGATGCTGCCGCCAGAGTAAAATGTGATTATTATGTGATTGACGCAGGGTGGTACTCTGAAAAGAATAATTGGGCTAGCGATGTAGGCATGTGGCAGGCATCGAAAACAAGGTTTCCCGGGGGATTAAGTGCCTTATTAAATAAAATAAAAGATAAAGGTATGATCCCGGGATTGTGGCTGGAACCTGAAATGGTAGGAATTAATTCTCCATTAAAAGATAAACCTGACAGTTGGTTTTTAATGCTGCATGGGAAACGTTATATAGATGACGGTTCTTATATGCTTGATTTTAGAAATCCTGAAGTAATAGATTATCTTACTTCAGTTGTAGACCGCTTGGTCAAAGAGTATGGTGCCGGCTATATTAAAATGGATTATAACAGTACCGTTTGGGGTGCTGACGGATCATGCAGCCCGGGACAGGGATTTTTAGAACACAACAGAGCCATTATAAAATGGTACGAAAAACTCCATAATAAATATCCCGGATTAATTTTAGAAAACTGTGCAAGCGGCGGTTGCAGAATGGATTATGCTATGCTTTCGCAAACTCAATTGCAATCATCAAGTGACCAGTCCGGTTATAAAAAAATTCCTTCAATCCTTGTGGGAGAAATGGCTGCTCTGGTACCTGAACAGTTAGCTGCCTGGTCATTTCCAACTTTAGGTTGTGATGCTAGAGAGACTTCGTTTGATATGGTTAGTGTAATGCTCTGCAGGATTATGCTAAGCGGAAACCTTGACAAATTATCCAAAGAAAGTTTTGATGAAGTACAAAAAGGAATTGAAATTTATAAATCAGAGCTTGCACCTTTCATTCACAAGTCTTTACCTTTTTTCCCGCTTGGAATGCCCTCAATTACGGATGATATCAATCCTGTATCTGTCGGCTTAAAAAACGGGAACAAAGAGTATATTGCCGTATGGCGGTTGAAAGGCGATAAATCCGTAAATATTCCAATTGTTACAAGTGGCAAAGTAAAGTTAGTTTATCCTGATGATCTGAATATAAAATTATACCGGGGAGATGATAATATAAAAATAGAATTTCCTGAAGAATATATGGGTGCGATCTTAGAAGTAAATAACTAACAATATTAGAATAAGAGAAGGATAGAGATTATGATCGATTTAAAAAAATTTGAAGTGTGGTTTGTTACTGGTAGCCAGGACCTTTATGGAGAGGAAACACTAATAAAAGTAGCTGAAGATTCACAAGAAATTGTAAAAGGATTATCATATTCTTCAAAGATTCCAGTCAGGATTGAAATAAAACCTGTTTTAAAATCACCCGATGCTATATACCGGTTATGTTTGGAAGCAAACAATTCAAACATTTGTGTCGGCTTGATTACTTGGATGCATACTTTTTCTCCCGCAAAAATGTGGATTGGAGGGCTGAAAGCTTTACAGAAGCCTTTGCTCCATCTGCATACTCAGTTTAATAGGGATTTGCCGTGGGATAGCATCGATATGGATTTTATGAACTTAAATCAATCGGCCCACGCCGACAGGGAGTTTGGATTTATTTGCTCGCGCATGAATAAGCCAAGAAAGGTTATTGTTGGGCATTGGCAGAATGAATCTGTGCAGGAAAAAATTTCTGTATGGGCAAGAGCAGCCTCTGCCAAATTGGATGCGCAGAATGGTAAAATAGCCAGGTTCGGTGATAATATGAGAGATGTTGCCGTTACTGAAGGAGATAAAGTAGAAGCACAGATAAAATTAGGGTATTCTGTTAATACTTATGCAACAGGTGATCTCGCTAATTATATCAATTCTGTTGATGCAGGTGAAATTAAAAAATTAATCGAAGAATATGAAGAAAGTTACACGGTTATGAAAGCTCTCCGTAGAGGAGGAGATAAACACCAAAATTTAATCGACGCCGCGAAAATAGAGCTTGGTTTAAAATCATTTCTTGTAGAGGGAAATTTTATAGCTTTTACAACTAATTTTCAGGACCTTAATGGACTGACTCAATTACCCGGATTGGCGGCTCAGCGGTTAATGGCGGAAGGGTTCGGTTTTGGAGCAGAAGGTGATTGGAAAACTTCTGCGTTAGTGCGCGCTATGAAAGTTATGTCAATTGGCCTTAAAGGCGGAACGTCATTTATGGAAGATTATACCTATCATCTTGATCCGGCCGGAATGAAAGTTCTCGGTGCTCATATGCTTGAAGTCTGTGAAACTCTTCATGAAAATAAACCATCACTTGAGATTCATCCTCTATTTGTGGGAGGAAAAGATGATCCTCCGCGTTTAGTTTTTAATACTCCTGCCGGACCCGCAATAAATGTGACTATCGTAGATATGGGCAATAGATTTCGTATGATAACTAATGAAATAAGTGTTATAACTCAAAATGATCCCCTGCCTAACCTGCCCGTTGCGAGAGCTATTTGGATGCCTAAACCAAATATTGAAATCGCTGCCCATGCATGGATACTTGCCGGCGGCGCACATCATTTTGGTTTCAGCCAGGCAGTTACACCCGGGTATATGGAAGATTTTGCCGAGATGAACAGGATTGAATATTTATTGATAAATGAATCGACAAACATTTCCGAATTCAAAAAAGAATTAAAATGGAATGATATTTATTATATGCTTAAATAAAAAACAATCTATTATATAAAAATCAAATTAAAAAATTTTAATACTATTTTATGAAAACTATAGCTGTTCTCTGTACTTTTCTTTTTTTAAGCCAAACATTATCTGCACAATCCAATGATCCGGCATACTTAACAATACTTGGATGGCCCGGAACATTTACGCAGCAATTTAATCCGGGTATTAAGGAAAGACGCAGGCAGATTGCATTCGGCATAATGCTGAAAACACTTATAACGCCGGTTAAAGAATTACGCATTCAGGTTAAACAAGCTCTTGATACCGCTGAGCAAACAGGGTACCCGGTGCTTTTTCAATTGGATGACTGGAACTATAATCCGCCCTCATCGGATCCTAATTTAGTAGAATGGACCACTTGGCCTGCATCTGGACAAAGTTATGGTTCGTTGGTAAAGCGGCGTTGGATTAATTGGGGAACATGGTTCTGGGTTGAAGCGCCTAGAAATTATGAGAGCCCTGTACTTCGTGCCGATGTCAAACAACGCCTGCAGAGGGGAGTTTTACCTCTGATTACAGCCCGGCTACGGAAATGGAATAAGGAAGGCCGCGGGTACTTATTTGCCGGTATAGTCGTTGGCTGGGAGTCCGGTTATTATACTATAAAAGGCACCGGCGTGATTAATTTAAAACCATTGCCTGCATATAACGGCGTGACATATGGCGATAGCGATGAAGTCAATACAGGTTATGCTGCACTAACAGCTAGAGGTTACACTCCTGATTCGGTAAAACAATTGGCTGTTAAAGAAAACAAAACTGAAGCGCAGGTTATTCATGATATAATGGCTGTAGTTGTGCATGATTATTCGGAGTTCTGGGCAAATCTATGTTTCAAAAGCGGTTTACCGAGAGAACGGATATATACGCATTTTACAGCGGTTTCCAGCCTGCTGGAAACAGAATCGCCCGTTCCATTCAGCGACGGCAGGGTTCTTCCTCTTGAAGCTGCAACAAATAAGTATTCCCGGCCGGGAGTGACTGCCGCAGACTTTGTTATCAACTTAGATACTACCTCACGGGCATTTCATAATTTGGGATATTCTGACTGGGGAGCTGTTGAAATAGAGTTTACTGATGCAACCCGAACCGAGAATGGAGCATTTCAGTTCCTGAACCGGCTTGCGGACAGCGGGGCTAAAGTCATCTGCATTTTCGGGTGGTGGGAACATAAAGGACATCAGTTCGAAGCTAATACTCCCGGCGCAATTAAGGCAATGCGAAAGTGGTTGGAACAATAAAATAAATAGTACAAATTATAAAGCAGAATATACTAAAGCATATGTAAATGGTTTTGTCTGGGTATATAACCATACCTGACTTTTCACTGCATCTTTAGTTCTGTCTTTATCTCTAAAATATATTTTTAAATCTTCCCAATTCTTCATCATTCTTATAGTAAAGAAACTCCTATAAGGAAATCAAAATGCCCATTTTTAATAAGCATATTTCAAGGCGTAAATTTATTCGCGACACTTTTGTAATAGCTTCGGCAAGTATTGTTATACCAAAAGTACTTGTCGGACAAAATAAAAATGAACTAATTCGTAAATCCGGATTCTTAAAAGAAGGATTATACCCCGATGATGCATTCTCAAGTCCGGCTGAAGATAAATGGTCCGTATTTGAAACTCTTGACGGCTGTCAAATAAAAGATGACGTTAAAACTCGTTCATCTTTATTCATCGAAAATGAAATCAAGCTGATAAACATGAACGGACTGAGGAATACCCAATGGCGGATCAGATCTAAGGAAACAGAATCTACAGGGTTGGTTTTTATATCGGATGAAGAAAGAATCAGGCGCAAACCCGAAAGAATTTCCTTTATAGCCGCCAATCTCTCTTCTGACCCGGTTATTCTGAAAATTCAATTTAATGAAATGGCATGGAAGCCGGGTAACGATTATAAAACACTTAGTTGGGAGCTTGGGAAGGGACAATTCCTGAACCCGGGTGAAGAACGTGAACTGACTTTCTTAATATCCGATATTTATTGTCCGGAAACAACTGGGATAAAAGAACCGGGGTTTCCTGCCAATGCAATCTTGATTGTGGAGGGGTTAAAACCGGAGATTCCTTATCAGCTTAATTTTTCCAGGTTTAATGTATTTTATCCGTATGCTGCTGAACTTGAAGTGAAAAAACTTTTCGTTTCTCCCGTATTAACTGCCGGTAAAGGCACAGAGTTTAAGTTTGATCTTTCCGGAAATATTGAAGGGAAAATTCTCGACCTTGAACTGCGAAACGGAAATAGGGTCGTTTGGCGAATAAGATTAGGTGAAGAAGAAACCTCAGTCCGGCGAAAAGTTCCTTGGTGGATTTCCAACGGTGAATATATTTTAGGACTTGTGGCAGATGGATACCGGGTAAAAGGTCCTGAAGAAAAAATCAGGATAATAAATAGTTTAACTCCTCAGCTCGCTAAAACCAAACGGAAAAATTACAAAGGACGTCCGGCACTTTTTGTTGATGGTAAACCCTTTGCATGGCAGGGATACTCGTCGTACGATTATCAACCGGGAAATGTAACAGAATTCGGAGCACACGGCACAAATTTATTTATAGTACCCACATGCGCCGGAAGCCATGTTCACCATATTGCTGCCTCAACGTGGGTAGGACCAGATAATTGGGATTTTGGCGAGCTGACTGAACGAGTTAATTTTTCACTCCAGGGTAATCCGGATGCGAAATTATGCCTTAGAGTGTCACTTACTTTGCCTCCATTCTGGATTCAGGAACATCCCGATGATCGCGTTCTTATAAGGACTGATGAAGGAGACCTGGCATGGGAAGAAACCGCTTCAAGGTGTATTCCGTTAGCATCTGAGTCATGGAAGGTTGATCAGGAGAAAGCTCTGAGAAAACTAATTAAGTATTGTAAGTCCCAGCCCTGGGCGGGCCGCCTGATTGGATTTATGCTCACAACTGAAGTTACGGAAGAATGGTTTGCATGGGGATGTAATGACGGTATGTATTCCGATTATAGTAAGTTGAATCAAACAGCGTTTGCCGGGTGGTTAAACAGAACTGAAGAAAATTTAATTACGTCTCCGGATGTTCGCAAGTCGGAAGGGAATGAAATATATCCCGGTACCCAAGATGGTACCCTTGCTGCTGAATACAATCAGTTTTATTCCGATTTAACGGCAAATACTATATGCCACTTTGCTAAAATAGTAAAGGATGAAACTGAAGGAAGATCAATGGTTGGAGTTTTCTATGGATATGTAATTCAACTTGCTGGAGAGCCAAGGCAGTCGCTTGCCGGGCAATTTGGTTTACGCAGACTAATTGACGATAATGATGTAGACTTTCTTGCAGGGATTCCCGTTTTAGATTTCAGACAATTATCTGGCGGATATAGTGCGTTTACAACTACGGTAAACAGCTTGCAGGCTGCCGGGAAATTATTTTTAGATGAGAATGATCTCTTCTCGTGGCTTCATCCGGGAATTTGGTATAACCTCGGATTATATAACAAAAATGATCCCAGAAAAGGTGCTTATTCAATGCATCAGAGGGTAACTGCCCAATGTGCTGTTTATGGCGTATTTGAAGGAAAGTTTTCACTTATGACAAGCTGGCATCATGATGACGGCCTTCAAAATGAATTTAAAAAGCTTTCAGGTATTTACACTAAAACAATGGACCTTGATAGAACCCCTGTTGAGGAAATTGCCTTCATAGTGGATGATAACTCATTTGCGCATACTCCTCCCGGTTCAAAGAAACTAATGGTAAATAAAGAACTTTTTTTAAAACTTGCCCTGACAGGGGCACCGGTTGGCGTGTGGTTGATGTCTGATTTAGATAAACTGCCTGATAGAACTAAACTTGTTGTAATTGCAGGATGTCATTCTCCGGCTCCGGAAGATGTAATTAAACTCAATAAATTAATTGAGAAAGGACAAAAAACTGTTCTGATATCAGGTAAAGATAATTTAGATGAAACCGGTGTACTTCGAAAGTTAGTGGAAAAGGCTGGCGTCCATTGTTATGCTCCTCAAGGATTTTCGGTTCATGCTTCAAGCGAACTTGTTGCAATAACAAGCAGCACGCAGGGAAAAGTCATACTAAATTGGTATCACCGTGTTAATGTACATGATCTTTTTGATGACTGGACTGGACATGGGAAAAGTTTTTCTTGTCCGTTCGAAACCGGCCAGACTAGATTATTCAGGTTGAACCGGGAAACTTAATTCAAATTAATAGTGTACTCAGAGTATTTTTTAATATTATAATTTAAAAGTAAAGGTAGATTAAAATGTCCAGAAAAAATTTAATTATTACCCTTATAGCCTTTGCAGTTATACTGGTAGCACAAAATATTTCTTTGAAAGCTGAAGAAATAAAATTAATCAAACATAAACGGTCTGAAAACTTAGAATCACCACGTACATTAAATGCAAATATTGATAATCAAACAAACGAGGATTGGAGTAAATATAGCCCAATATTAAAAAAATATATTTACAAAGATTATAAAAAATCTTATGCTGAAGCCGGTGGAGCTTTTAAATATCCTTTTCTAACTCCTGCATCGGACAGTGCAGCGTATGCTGGAGATCTCTGGGATTGGGACACACCATTCACAGATGCTGCGTTAAGGCAGATTCTATTGGAAAAAGGTACTGAAAAGGACCGGCTGGAAGCCCTTAAATATGAACAGGGGAGTGTACTAAATTTTTTGAATTTCTGCGGCGATGACGGCTGGATGCCTGTTGTAATCCAGAGAGGTTCAACTCTACAGGGAATGAGACCGGCGAATATCTATGAAGAGAATATGCACAAACCCTGCATCGCCCAGCATGCGGCCTTTCTGGCAAAGATGAATAATGGGGATGCCAAATGGCTAAGCGAAATGTTTTTTAAACTTCAGATGTTCATAGAAAATTATAAAGCTCATGATAGAGACGAATCTACTGGCCTTTATTTCTGGCAGACAGATCACTGGGTCGGAGTAGATAACAGCCCGGATTCCTTTTACAGACCGGCCAGAAGTTCAGCTTCAATATATTTAAATTGTTTCATGTACAAAGAACTGAAAGCAATGGTTTATTTGAGTGAAAGATTAAATTTGAAAGATATTGCTTCAGAATATAAAAAAGATGCTCAAGCCTTAAAAGAAGCAATTCAGAAAAATTGCTGGGACGAAAGGGATGGTTCATTTTACAGCGTTGACTTAAATTTACTTCCAATAACAAACAAGGTCTACGGTTTTCACTCCGGTTATCCGAGAAATTATAGCTGTTTAATCCAAAGGATCGATGTTTGGTCTAATTTTTTGCCTTTGTGGGCAGATATAGCAACTCCGGAACAAGCCCGGAGAATAATAAAACACTATCGGGATACAAGTACATTTAATGCGCCTTACGGAGTCAGAACAATTTCAAAGATGGAGAAAATGTATAGTTTAATAGCAAGTTCAAATCCATCAAACTGGGATGGTCCCATTTGGGGGATTTCAAATTATCTGGTTTGGGAAGGATTAGTGAAATATGGGTTTAATGCTGAGGCGAAAGAGTTGGCTGAAAAAACTGTCGTATTATTCGGTAAAGACTTTGAGAAAAATGAAACATTACATGAATATTATGATCCGGAAAGCGGAGAACCTATATTACATCCGGGTTTTCAGGATTGGAATTACCTCGCATTAAACATGCTTGCATGGCTTGAGAACAGGCCTGTGATAAGTGAGTTTTAAACTAAAAACAAAAACTCTATTTTTTTTACGGGTCATAGAATTTAAAAAGTTTTAATATAGAGAGAAGTTAAAAATGAAGTTAAAGATACTAGCCGTTTTATTATTGCTGATAATGACTGCATATTCAGGAATTTCGAAAAACAGGGACAATGGATTACATATTAAATATTTACGATGCGAAAATTTAGTCAATCCTTCAGGGATAGATGTACTATTGCCGCGGTTAAGCTGGTATTCCGAAAGCCTGCAAAGAGATCAAAAACAAACCGCATACAATATAATTGTTTCCAGTTCCATCAAAAATTTAAATGCAGATAACGGCGATTTATGGGATTCTAAGAAGGTTATCTCTGATCAGAGCATGAATATAATTTACGGAGGCAAAAATTTTTCTTCTGGTATGGATTGCTTTTGGAAAGTTAAAATATGGGATGATAAGGATAATGAATCGAATTGGAGTTTGCCCGCAAAATGGAGTATGGGATTATTAAATAAATCAGATTGGAAAGCGGAATGGATTGGCCTTGATAAGATTTTTCCGGGCGATGATACAAGCTCTTTTCTGTCAAAGTTAACGGCAAGATATTTCAGAAAGAGTTTTGCAATTGATAAGAATATTAAAAAAGCTACTGCTTATATCTGCGGATTAGGAACTTATGTATTATATATTAATGGTAAAAGAGTCGGTGACCAGGTTTTATCACCGACTGTTACAGATTATTCCAAAAGAGATTACTATAACACTCTTGACGTTACAAAACTTATTTATAAAAAAGAGAATGTAATAGGAGTAATTCTTGGGAATGGAAGGTTTTTCAGCCCAAGGCCGACAAAATTTCCTTCTTGGTACGCAATTACAAATTATGGTTTTCCAAAAATGCTGTTGCAATTGGAAATTGAAATGAATGATGGGTCAAAGCAGATTATTGTAAGTGACAATTCATGGAAAGTTACGGCTGATGGCCCTATTAGGGTGAATAATGAATATGATGGTGAGTTATACGATGCAAAAAAAGAAATGCTCGGGTGGAATAAAACCGGTTTTAAAGATTCTGACTGGCTTCCGGTACAGTTAGTAATGCCGCCTTCAACTAAAATTGAGGCACAGCCGAATCCGAATATTAAAATAATGGATATCCTTCACCCCGTTTCAATTCATGAAATTAAAAGTGGGACTTATATTGTTGATATGGGGCAGAATATGGTCGGCTGGGCTCAAATGATGGTTAAGGGAACGAAAGGAACAACTGTTAAATTAAAATACGCAGAAAAACTTAATGAGGACGGCTCTCTTTATACGGCAAATCTCCGCACTGCTGAAGCTGCAGATACATATATATTTAATTCTAAACGTGAAGTTACATGGGAACCAAATTTTACTTACCACGGTTTCCGGTATATCGAAGTAACAGGACTAAATTACAAACCAGGTCTTAACTCAATAACCGGCAAAGTCGTTTATGATCAAATGGCTACTTTGGGTCAAATTAAAACATCTGATAGTATGCTTAATTCTATATACAAAGCAGCTTATTGGACTATTCGCGGTAATTATCGCGGAATGCCGACAGATTGCCCTCAGCGTGATGAACGTATGGGCTGGCTTGGAGACAGATCTATGAACTCCTATGGAGAGAGTTTTATTTTTGATAACGATATGCTTTACTCAAAATGGATGGTTGATATTTCAGACGCTCAGACAGATAGCGGCAGAATTCCAAATGTTGCCCCTGATTATTGGCCTGTGTTCAATGATAATATGACATGGCCTTCGTCAATTATTATAATACCCAATAACCTTTATCATCAATTCGGAAATATTAAAGTGATTGCCGATAATTATAATACAATGAAGAATTGGCTTTCTTATATGCAGAATAAATATATGAATAATTACCTGCTGCCAATGGATACTTATGGGGATTGGTGTATGCCGCCTGAAAATCCAAAATTAATCCACTCGGAAGATCCTAAGAGGCAGACTCCCGGTGATTACATTGGCTCTGCATATTTATATTATTGTTTGAATTTGATGAAAGAATATGCTGTCCTGCTTAATAAAGAAAATGATGTGGACGAATACTCAACGATGGCAGAAAAAGTGCGGGTTGCTGTAAATAATACTTATTTAAATAAAGATAGTTTATACTATGCAAACAATACAGTAACTGCAAACACACTTGCTCTGTCTTTCAAAATTCCGCCGGATGAAATCAGAAGTAAAGTTTTTGATAACCTTGTTTATATAACAACTCATGATTACAATAGTCATACTAGCACTGGTTTAGTCGGTGGTCAATGGATAATGCGAACGCTTACGGATAATGGCAGGCCTGACCTGGCATTTAAATTAGCCACAAACAAAGATTATCCAAGCTGGGGATATATGATTGAGAACAAAGCAACAACAATCTGGGAATTATGGAATGGGAACACTGCAGATCCTGCAATGAATTCAGGTAATCATGTGATGCTGCTGGGTGATCTTATAGTCTGGTATTACGAAGATCTTGCCGGGATTAAATCAGATCCTTCGAAACCGGCATATAAGCATATAATAATGAAACCTGTTCCCGTAGGAGATTTAAGCTTTATAAAAGCTTCCTATCAATCTATGTATGGACTTGTTAAAAGCGAATGGCATTACAAAAATGATAAATTTAATTGGGATATAAACATTCCGGTAAATACTACTGCTACTGTTTATATACCTGCTGAAAAAGAGGGTGACGTAACAGAAGGTGGAAAAGAAATTACGATGGCTGCCGGGATAAAATTTGTAAAATCCGAAGACGGGAGGGCTGTCTTTGAGATTGGTTCCGGCAGCTATCACTTTATTTCTAAAAACTGTAAAATCAAGTTGGACGAAAAAAAATAATATTTCAATAATTAAATTGTAGTACTTTATAGTTAGCTTAGATAATTAATCGCAATAGAATGTGAGACTGCATAAGTTTCCACTTTAATTCACTGTGCCGCTGCCGTATTTAATCAGGAATTAAATTGCGGCAGCAATTCTTTTTATTTTGGAAGGTTCAATAAATGTTGACTAAACGAACTCCTGTTAAAGGCGGTTTGGCCTTATTGCGATTTACAATTATTCTTTTACTCTCAATTAATTTGTACGGTCAGGAATCTACTGAAATTAATCCGTTCTTATTAAACAATAAATGGACCGCACAATGGATTACATTTCCGGAGGGTTCGCTTAAAGATTATGGAGTTTTTCATTTTAGAAAAACAATCAAAATGCAGAATGGACCTCAAAAATTTATAATCCATGCTTCAGGCGATAACCGTTATCGTTTTTTTGTTAATGGTAAGGAAGTGTGCAATGGTCCGGCAAGAGGAGACCCCGGCCATTGGCGTTTTGAAACTATTGATATTGCAAAGTATTTACACTCAGGACAGAATGTCTTGGCTGCGGTCGTTTGGAACTTTGGTGAGTTTATGCCACTGGCACAGATGACAAATAAGACGGCTTTTATTTTACAGGGAGATACAAAACAAGAATATGTGGTTAATACAGGAGATTCTTGGAAAGTGTATAAGGATGAAGCTTATATTCCTCCGGTAACAAGGTCATTTCGCACGGTTGTTGGACCGGGAGATTTAGTGGATGGCTCCAAATATCCGTGGGGATGGGAATTGCCGGATTTTGATGACAGCACTTGGAAATTGCCAAAATTACTGGGTAACGGCATACCTTATGGAAAGTTTGAAGGTTGGGATTGGATGTTGGTCCCCCGTAATATTCCATTTATGAAACATGAATTTCAACGAATCAATAAAGTAGTTAGATCTGAAAATATTGCCGTTGACGATGATTTCCTGACGGGAAAATTACCCCTGCACATTCCCGCTAACAGTAATGTAAAAATATTAATTGATAATACTTACCTGACCACTGCATACCCGGAACTAATAATATCAGGTGGTAAAAGTTCTATGGTTGAAATCAGGTATGCCGAAGCTCTTATTAATGATAAAGGGGAAAAAGGTAACCGCAATGATATAAAAGGAAAAAGGATGGATTGTGATTACCCTGATGTATTCAAACCTGACGGTGGTAATAACAGACATTTTCAACCTCTCTGGTTCCGGGCTTTCCGGTATATTGAACTGGCTATTCAAACAAAAGATAACCCTTTAACAATCAATGATTTATATAGCTATTCTACGGGCTATCCTTTTAAGCAGCTAGCATATTTTAATTCGGATGACTCAAGTTTAATGCAAATATGGAATGCCGGCTGGCGGACTGCCCGGTTATGTGCCGGTGAAACTTATTTTGATTGTCCTTACTATGAACAACTGCAATACATTGGCGATACCCGCATTGAAGCATTGATATCATTATATGTTACAGGAGATGATCGCTTAATGAAAAATGCTGTAGAACAATTTTACGATTCGCAGCTTGCCATAGGGCTTACTCAAAGCCGTTACCCATCATCTCAACCTCAGGTTATTCCTCCATTTTCTTTATACTGGATAGATATGGTCCATGATTTCTGGATGTTTAAGACTGATTCAGGTTTTGTAAAAAAATACCTGAATGGTATCAAAAACGTTTTAGATTGGTACAAGCAGCAGATTGCCGCAAATGGCATGCTGGGACCTATGGATTGGTGGAACTTTGTTGATTGGTCATTTGGTCCCTGGAGTTCTGAAAAGCCAATAGGCGGATCTCCCGCTGGAGTCTTGGATGGTAATTCTTCTATAATTACTCTTCAATACGTATATACTCTGCAAATGGCGGCAGAAATATTTCAAGCTTTTGGAGACGAGGATCAAGCGCAGCAATACAATCAACTTTCAAAATACCTGATAAAAAGTACATATGCCCTTTGTTGGAACCCGGATCGAGGCTTAATTGCAGATACTCCCCAAAAAACCGGATATAGTCAGCACGCAAATGTTATGGCAATAATTGTGGGAATGTTTGATAAAGATACGGCGGACAGCGTTATGCAAAGAATATTTAATCAAACCGACCTGACGCAATGTACTTATTACTACCGGTTTTATTTAAACAGAGCGCTTGAAAAAACAGGAATGGCTGATCAATATCTTTTAACTTTGGGCCCATGGAAAAAAATGCTTGAAATGGGTCTTACAACATTTGCAGAACAGCCTGAACCAACGCGGTCTGATTGTCATGGATGGAGCGCAAGCCCTGTTTATGAATTTCTGGAAAATGTCTGCGGTATAAAACCTGCATCCCCGGGCTTTCAAACCGTGAAAATAGAACCGCACCTTGGAAACTTAAAATACATAGATGCAAAAATGCCGTACCCGGAAGGCAATATCAAAGTTAAACTGAAAAGAAAAGGTAACGATGGAATAGAGGGTGATATCTTTTTACCTGACGGAGTCCCGGGAAAATTCATATGGCAGGGAAAAGAATTTCCGCTAAAACCGGGAAATCAAAAAGTTAAATTTTGATATTCAACTTTCAATTCAAATTCAATTAAAAAAAATGATTTGGTAATTTTATTACACAAGAATAAATAATGGAATTTTGGAGAAGAAATGAAAAAATATATTTTTCTATTTTTAACAGCGTTTGCATTCAATGCTTACTCTCAATCATTATCCGATAAATTGCCCGGACAGGCTGAGCTGGCAAAATATAGAAGTAATTTGCTTGGTTTAGATTCTTTAATGCAAAAAGCTATTGTTACTGACTCTGCAACCGGTTTGCAGTTTTATACTCCCGCAGCTTTGTACAAAGGGGATTATGATTGGGATTCTTATTTCCAGGCAATAGTACAAATTTATATGGGCTGGTCGTCAAAATATATAAAAGAAGGAATCTTACTTTTCCTCGAGAACGAAAATGAATCTGGGTTTATTCCAAGATCGGTTCCGGCTGACCCATGGGATGCCAAAGAGCAGGTAAAACCGTTCATGGCTCAAATATGTTACTTAGTTTTCGAAGCCTATGGCGAAAAAGATTGGATTTTGAAAGAACCCTATTTCTCGCAATTAAAAAAATATCTGGATTATTGGCTTAACCAAATGACGAATAAAAATGATGGATTAAGTTTTTGGATGAGCGCCCCGCACACCGGGATGGATGACCAGGTAGAAAGGGCCGGATACTGGGAGGATGCACAATGCGAGGGTGTTGATTTAAATTGTTACTTAGTCCGTGAGACTCTTGCGTTTTCAAAGTTGGCACATTTAGCCGGAAAAGAAGATATGGCTGAAAAATATGAGAAAATATCTGAGGACAGAAGACAAGCTATACGTAAATTATTATGGGATGACAAGGATGGCTTTTTTTACGACAGGAAGGTACATCCCGAAAAACCATTATCTAAAACGGCATGGGTATACTCACCGCTTAATTCGTTATCTGCCGGTCAGTATAAAATTCCGGTTAAATCGGTGGAATCATTTGCAGTATTATGGTCAAAAGTAGCAACACCGGAACAGGCTAGGAGAATGATAGTAGAACACTTATTTAATCCGCGTGAGTTCTGGACGCCATATCCCGTTTCCGCGCTGGCTAAATCGGAACCATGGTACAGCACTACAGAACATCCGGCTGATATGGGCTGCAACTGGCGTGCAAATGTTTGGATGCCCACTAATTATATGGTCTATCACGGTTTGAAAAATTATGGATATAATGATTTAGCGTCTATACTAGCGCAGAGGACAAAGGAACTATTAGACAAATCGGGAAACCGGGAATACTTCAGTTCGGAAACTGGAGAAGGCCTTGGTTGTGATCCGTTCTGGGGATGGACACTTATCGGGCATTTCTTTGATCTTGAAGAAAATCTTAAATGGGATATAAACAATATAAAATGACGGGGTTACTTTTATATCTAAAAAAAGTTAAAATAATAATCTTTGTCAAAATCCCACACCATTCCGGATATTTTCAGAATAGTAAATCCGGATAATTTTTAAGTAATTGTCATATTGAGCGGAGTAGGCTATGGGAAAAATATTTATTACTAAAGATTTACGGGTACTTATTTATATTGCCGGTATATTGCTGTTTATAAGCTTGTTTACAATTAAAATTAATGCGCAGCAACTGGAATATAAGGTTGGATTTTTAGGAGTGCCTGATAATCCCGAAGTTGCTTGGAACGATGAAAATATGCAGAAGATGAAAGACCTCGGCTTCAATACAATGCAGCTAAATATAGCATGGGGATATCGTCCAAATGACGAGCCGCTCAATCTGGAAGATGTAGTACAGGTACCGGAAAAATTCGAACTTAAGATGGATAAAGAATTAAATAAAACTCTTCGCACATCCCAAAGTATAGAAAATCGAAGTGAAAAATTAAAACAACGGATAGCTGAGTGTGAAAAAAATAAATTTCATACAATATTCCAGTTTGGAGCTCCGTTTGCAGGGCATCCCCGGCAGGAAACAGAACCTCTTCCGCAATGTATATCCGATTCAGCTACTATTAACCGTTATAAAACATTAATAATTGAATTTTATAAGAAGTTCCCGGGCGTTGATGACCTGATGATGTATACATATGATCAGGATGCCTGGCTGGGCAGTGAATTCGGACCAAACCCGAAATGTCACGGGGTACCTGTTGCCGTTAGAGTTGCCAATTTTGTAAATATACTCGCGCAAACATGGAGGCAGCTTAATCCGAACGGCATCTTATGGTGGGAACCATGGGAATTATCTGCAGGTGAAGTTTACTGTGCAGTTCAGTTACTTGACCCGGCATGTGTGGGCTTAACAATACATTCCAATATTGCAGAAGTTCAGATTGCTTTTCCCGCAGGCAGATGGTTTAAAAATGTACTTTTTTTAGCGAAAAGGAAAAACATTCCGGTAATAGCAGAACTGTGGACTGGCTGCCCAACGGAAGAAATGGAACCATTCAGGCATATTCCTACTCCTTTGCTTACTCTTCAGGAATTAAAAACAGTGTATACTGCCGGAGATTTAACGGGCATTAAAGAATATTACGGAAATGTTCCGGATGAAGAAGATCCTAATCTCGGGATGACGGGAATATTTTTTCATAACCCTGATGTAAGCGACAGCATTGCAATAAATGAACTTGCAAAACCTTATCTTATAGCTTCTGAAGGAGTTAAAAAATTCTGGATACTGTCTTCAGAAGCTGTTGCATTCTATCCGTGGGATGTAACATGGCTTGCACGCGAAGCAGGCAGAAGCAATCCTGAACATCTAATGACGGCTGCAACTTTAAAAGGCGCATGCTGGGAAACTCCTGACTGGCAGTCCTCACGTAAAACATATTTTATGAGAACCGATGAGTCTGAAGATCCGAATTTCTGGATGCGTGAAGATATGCAATTACGGTTTGAACAATCTGCATCTTTAATGACTCAGGCTATTAATACAGCAGACTCTGTAAACGAATTTGTTCCGCAAAATTTAAGACCGGAATTTGACAAAAGTGTTGATGAATTAAAAGAATTAAACAGGCGGGTTTTGGCGTATGCCTATCATCTCAGAGAAACCAACCTGGCAGACGATATAAGAAGTTCCATCAAATTGAAGATGCCTGAAAAACAGAGGCTTGAAAATATAATAGAGCTGAGAAAAATTCTTCTCAAAGATCAGGAAAATGAAAGGACTGACGAGCCAATTTCATCTGTAGTTAAAATGCTGGATAATAATTTAGATCAATTTTTAAAAACCTATTTCCTTCCGTCGGATGCAACTAATTTGAGAGATCAATGGAGTATTACCTCCAAATAAGTTTTATAAGTAAACAATATAAATTTTCCTCTGCCTGAATTTTACATTAAATATAATTTAGTAATTGAATTTTTAACTTTAACTTTCCGGCTTTATCCGGATATTCCGTTGTTTCCAAATAAACCAATTGTTATCTGAAATTTAAAAAAATTTTATACGGTGATGTATTTATGAATAAACAAAATAAATTGTGTTGCTATCTTATAACGGCATTATTCTTTTTCCCATTAATTGCTGATGCGCAAACCTGGAATGTGAACCCTGATTATTGGACCGCTACAGACGCTTTAGGCAGAACAACGCCATCTGAAAAGAGTGCAGGTTATAAAAGAAACGGAAAATATGTGGGGATATTTTATTGGACATGGCGGACGGATGTTCAAAACAATTCAAATGTTCTTAATATCTCCCGGGTACTTAGAAAATATCCCCAAGAAGCGAATCGTTTTACCGACTCAATATGGAATACGAATAGCGGCATCTGGTGGGATGAGCCTTTGCTTGGTTATTATAAATCGTCTGATGACTGGGTTTTACGCAAACATGCTCAAATGCTTGCAAATGCAGGTATTGATGCAGTCTTCTTTGACTGTACAAATAGCGTCTGGACCTGGAAAACATCTTATACGGAATTGTTGAAAGTCTGGGAACAAGCCGGAAAAGATGGAGTAAAAACTCCGCAAGTTGTGTTTATACTTCATTTCGAACCTTGTAAAGATGCATTAACTGAAATTGAAGAAATATACAGGGATTTATACCAGCCGGGATTATACAAAGATTTATGGTTTATGAAGGATGGAAAGCCATTGATATTGGCTTACCCCGAAATGCTTACCGCTGTACCTAATGATTTGGTGGAAACTCGGTTGAGGGAGGATATTCGGAAATTTTTTACGTTCCGTCCGCCTCAGCCTGATTATGTTGACGGGCCTTCGAGGAATGATCAATGGGGATGGCTGGAAATTTATCCCCAGCACGGTTATGGGAAAAAAGACGGCGGCGGTTTTGAAGAAGTAACTGTTGGAGTTGGGCAGAATGCTAGTGAAGCCAGCCGCGGGCATTGGTATGCTTTTAATGCACCTGGAACTTTTGGGCGTAGTTACACTAAAGCTGGTGGACAGGATACAAGTTCTGATGCATATTTTCACGGTTACAATATACAGGAACAATGGAACCGGGCATTTCAGCTTGATCCCGATCTTGTATTTGTCACCGGGTGGAATGAATGGAACATGGGCCGTTATACGGGAAATTTTCCTACTATGCCTCCTGTAAAACCGTTTGGATTTGTAGACGAATATAATTGGGAAAAGAGCAGAGATATAGAACCTGTAAAATCATGGGGTGATAATGGCGATGATTATTATATGCAACTCGTTAGTAACGTGCGTAAGTTTAAAGGCATGCAGTCTCAGGAGCCAGCATCTGATCCGCAAACTATTAATATGAAGAATTTGAATGATTGGCAAAATGTTAAACCTGAATATCTGGATTATAAAGGTGACACTATGTGGCGTAAATCTCTCGGTCAGGGTGATAGTCTGGTATACATCAATACTACTGGTCGTAATGATATAGTACTTTCAAAAGTAGCTGAGGATAGCAATTACATTTACTTTTATGTCGAGACCGCTGATACATTAACACCCAGGACCGATCCTGGATGGATGCGTTTGTGGATAGATATTGACCGCAATAAGGCAACTGGTTGGGAAGGATATGATTATGTAATCAATAGGATAAACCCAGGCGATTCGGCTGTAATTGAGAAAAGTGTAAATAATTCATGGAACTGGAAAAAAGTAGGTTCGGCAGAATATAAAATAGATGGTAAAGTACTGCAGTTGAAAGTAAATCGTTCTGTTCTGAATATGGAAGGGAAACATTTGGATTTTGAGTTTAAGTGGAGTGATAATAGTATAAGTGATGGAAACATAATGGACTTCTATGTTAACGGTGATGCTGCCCCGGACGGCAGGTTTAATTATATCTATAATAATATTAAAATTAAAAGTAATTAAAAATTGAAAAGTTAATTATTTAGTTTATCTTTTTACATCTTAATTGTTTAATGAGGTCATAATGAACAAATTTAAATTGCGTATTATCACTGTAATAATATCGATAATTTTTTCGGCAATTTTAGGTGCCGATTTTGCACAACCCAAAACTCAAATAAACTATATAAAATATGATAATATTTTAACTCCCGCCTCATCATCTTCGGTTAAAATTGAAGGTTATCTGGGGGATAAAATAAATCTATGTATTGAAAACCGCGTGATGGCACAAAATATAGAAAAAATTATCCGCCCTTTCCGTCTCCGGAATGAAAGCGATTTCGGCGGTTTTCGTTGCGAATATTGGGGTAAATGGTTTACTTCTGCAATGCTTGCTTATTCATACCAGCCTACTGCCGGGCACCTTGCGGTAATTGATACCGCAGTGAATGAATTACTTGCAACTCAAACTCAAGACGGATATATAGGCACATATGATAAGCAGCATTCTCTCTGGGGCTGGGATATTTGGGGGCAGAAATATACGGTATTAGGGTTGATAGCATATTACGATCAGACAAAAGATCCGAAAGCGCTTAAAGCCGCTTGCCGGATGGTTGATTTACTTATGACAAAAGTAGGCCCCGGCAAAGTAAACATAGCAGAGAATGGAATTCCATTACTTCAGGGGTTGCCTTCTACATCAATTCTCAGGCCTATTGTTCTTTTATACGAACGTACCGGTAACAGACGCTACTTAAACTTTTCAAAATATATTGTCCATCAATGGGATGTTCCGAATAAATTTACATCAACGGGGTTACGGCTTATAGAAAATGCTCTGACTGGTATAACTCCGATAAAGATTGATGCTCCCAAAGCATATGAAATGATGTCTAACTTCGAAGGGCTTTTGGAATTGTATAAAGTAACGGGAGAAAAAAAATATCTTGATGCAGGAGTTAAATTTGGCGAGAGCCTTCGAAAATACGAACGCTTGATTATAGGATCAGGTTCGGATCAGGAACTCTGGGCTGACGCGGTAAGAGAACAAACGGAAATACTGCCTCAGCCTGTAGAGACCTGTGTTACCGCTGTTTGGATGAGGTATTGTTATCAACTCTTAAAGGTTACAGGAAATCCGGTTTGGGCTGATGAATTGGAAGTTTCACTTTACAATGCTTTGTTGGGAGCTATGACTCCTAATGGTGATTGGTTTGCATATCACTCACCCTTAATTGGTCAGCGCGTTCCAAGCCACCAGCAGCATCCCGATGTAGGGTTGAGCTGCTGTGTTGCAAACGGTCCCCGGGGACTTCTGCTTACTCCCCGTTGGGCAGTGATGAAATCAAAAGTAGGATTGGTGGTAAATCTGTATGCAAAAGGAAGCTATTGCGAAAAATTATCTGATGGTACGACGGTCAAGATTCTTCAAACAACTGATTATCCGGTTAATGATGAGATAATTTTAAATGTTCAACCTGCTGAAACTAAACGATTCACTATAGGCCTCAGGATTCCCGGATGGAGTAAGAAAACTCAGTTAAGTGTAAACGGATATGCAATAAATTGTGAGCCGGGTAAGTATGCGAAAATAAGTAGAACATGGAAAAGCAGTGATGAAATTATTCTGAAACTTGATCTTCGCGGAAGAGTAATTCCCACTCCTAGCGGCGCTCCCGATCTGGCTGTAATGCGCGGCCCGATTGTACTAACGTTTGATAACCGTTTGACGGAACCCCAGGATACATGTGTCTGGCTGTTAACGTCGAAAGATAAAATAGCACAATTAGATACCGCTGTAAAGTCCTCTCCGTCTGGGGAAGTCAATCCGCCTGTTTATGCAGGTTATGTCAGAATTGAACCAAGTTTATTGCCTGCAGATGGGCAGGATTATATTACACTAAAGCCGGTTAAATCAAAGCCCGAAAATATTTGGATGGCATTTGAAGTGTCGTTTGTTGTAAGGCCGTGGCATTTTTTTAGTAACCACGAAAAAATATTGACTATGTGTGATTACGCTTCAGCAGGAAATGAATGGAATGACAACAATTCATACCGGGTTTGGTTTCCCCAGCCGATGTATATGGCAAACATGTATCCTCCGCCTGTATGGAGGCTTATCAATCCTGAAACCAAAACACGGCCGGTAATTCCTCCAAAATTATAATATACTTTATTAACAGCAAGTCGGCAATATTAAAGTAAAATAATTTAAATTAAAAAATTAAATTGTGGCCGCAATTTTTTAACTACTCCAATACATCCAAACTTAAAAACAGAGTTATAAATATGAAAAAAATAATACATCTGCTCATTCTGGTAGTATACTTTTTCTCACCATTAATTATTGAAGCGCAAACAAAAGATATAAAGCTAGGCTCTGGGAGGGCATTAGGTACCTACGTTCCGGAGGCTGGCGATACAATAGCAAATAACTTTATATCTCCGCCAAATTCATCTAAACCCTGGGTTTATTGTTTCTGGCTTGAAGGCAATGTTACGAAGGAAGGTATAACTGCCGACCTTGAGGCAATGCAGCACGCCGGCATCGGTGGACTGCTTTTTATGGATGGCGATATGGGCAATCCTCCCGGCCCCCATCGTTTCATGTCTGATTCATGGCGTGAGATGTTCAAGTTCATGGTTTCTGAAGCAAACCGGTTGGGACTTAAAATAAATCTGAACAACGATCCCGGCTGGGCAGGCAGCGGCGGACCATGGGTAAAACCTGAGCAGGCATCTCAAAAGGTTGTAATCTCAGATACCGTAATTCGCGGTCCGTTTCACTTTGATGCAAACTTGTCTCAGCCGAAAATGAATCATAGTTATTATAGCGATATAGCCGTATTAGCCTATCCTGCGCCGGCGGCGGATTCTACTGGAAAATTCATCCGGATAGAAAATTATAACTCTACTAAATCTTTTTCAGGCGACCAGGATTTTGCAGGCGTGGTGCCATGGCCTCGATCCATTCCTACAAACACACAATGGCCGGTAATTCCCGACTCTCAATGTGTTACTGCGGGAAAAGTAATGGATCTGACAGCGCTGATGGATCAGAGTGGAAGATTAAAATGGGATGCACCGGAAGGGCGCTGGATTGTTCTGCGAATAGGTCATACTGTTGCCGGCGGTACTACAAGATCATCCCAGCCTGAAGCTACGGGTTTAGAGTGTAATAAACTTAGTAAATCTTCTATCGAAGCTCATTTTTCAGCTTATGTAGAAAAATTACTTAATGATGTAGGCCCGCTTGCCGGTTCGATTGTTACTACACATGTGGACAGTTGGGAAGCTGGCTCAGGAAACTGGACAGACGGTTTCCGGGAAGAATTCATCAAACGGCGCGGTTATGACCTTATGCCGTACATGGCCGCGCTTAGCGGCCTGGTGGTTAATAGCCTGGAACAGTCCGAACGGTTTCTTTGGGATTATAGAGAAACTGTAGCCGAATTACTTTTAGATAATTACGCCAGATATTTAAATGAACTTGCACATAGGAAAAATCTAAAACTTTCAATCGAAGCGTATGATGGAACATGCGATGATATGCGCTACGGTGGACGCGCAGACGAACCTATGTGCGAATTCTGGCAGAGGGGATGTTATACTGGGCTTCCACTTTGCGACATAGTTGAAGAGATGACCTCAACTGCCCATGTCTACGGTCATCCAATCATTGGCGCCGAAGCTTTTACTTCATGGCATGGTGATTTCCTTGACTATCCTGCTACTCTTAAACCTTTGGGTGACTGGGCATTTTGTTCCGGTGTAAATCGTTTTTGTTATAGTGAATGGATTATGCAGCCTTCGCCAAAACGGGTGCCAGGACTTGCCTTCGCTTTTGTTGGTACGGTATTCAACCGTTCTTTAACATGGTGGGAACAGTCCATAGCTTGGAATCAATATATTTCGCGCTGTCAAACTATGTTGCGGCAAGGCCAATTTGTAGCCGATGTCTGTTTCCTTGCGCCTGAAGGTGCACCATATCGTTTTGTAGCGCCTATACCCGAATCTGAACGGGGGCTCATTCCCGACAGGCCTGCATATAACTTTGATGGATGCCCTGCTGAACTTGTACTTAATGGAATGAAAATTAAAAACGGACATGTAATCTTGCCTTCGGGAATGAGTTATTCACTCCTGGTGTTGCCAAGCTTTAACGCCGATGATAAACCGGTTATGCAGGTTAAAGGTGATTACGTGTATACACTTACTTTATTTCCGAAAGTTCAAACAATGACTCCACAACTGCTGCAAAAAATCAAAAACCTTGTTGAAGACGGAGCTACAGTGCTTGGAACCAGGCCGTTGAAATCTCCAAGTCTGGTCGGGTTTCCTGAATCCGATCAGGAGTTAACGAAGCTGGCAGATGAACTTTGGGGAAAAAATGCAGGGTATAACGGAAGTGGTGAAAACTATTTGGGAAAGGGGTGTATAATCTGGGGTAAAACACCGGAGCAGGTATTGGAAAGTATGAATCTTCCTGCAGACTTTAAATGTGATTCGACAATAAAAGGAAAGTTGAATTATACACATCGCAGGACGGAGAACGGAATGGATATATACTTCGTTGTAAATAAAATTGACGCCTTAACACAGGGATCATGTACCTTCCGCTCATCGATAGGTAAGCCGGAATTTTGGCAGCCTCAAACAGGTAGTATAGAACCCGTTGCAGAATATGAACAGCACAATGGAGTTACCAAAATCCCTCTAAGGTTAAATCCTTACGAGTCTGTATTCGTAGTATTCCATCCCGAAAAAACTGATTTTGATCCGGTAGTTTCTGTAACCCGCGATAGTAAAAGCGTTGCATCTCCAATGCAGGTTTTCGCAAAAATAATTATTCAAAAAGCTGAGTACGGCGTCTTGGGTGATTCTGCAAAAACCCGTGATGTTACAGCGAAAGTTCAGGTTATTGTAGATAACGGCGAAGTTAAATTCCCTGCGAACAGGTTATGCGAGGCTGACGACCCTGCACCTACAGAGATGAAAAAACTTCAGATTGATTACACTCTGGACGGTAAACTTCATACTGAAATTATCAAGGATGGAGAAGACGTGGTACTTAAAGATGTAAAAATTCCGGAACCGGTTGTCAATATTCAAAGAACCGCAGCGGGAGAATTAGTACTTGAAGCATCGCAGAATGGTCGGTATGAAATCAAAACAGCTTCAGGCCGGGAGTTGAAGTTTACGGTAAAATCAATTATAAAACCATTGGAATTAACTGGTTCCTGGGATCTGAGCTTTCCGCCTGACTGGGGTGCGCCTTCTCATGTTAAGCTGAATAAACTTGTCCCCTGGAACGAATGCCCGGATTCCGGCGTAAAATATTTTTCTGGTACTGCAACTTATACTAAGAAATTTGAGCTCCCTGCAAACCTGATGAACAAAAACAAAAGGTTATATCTTGATCTTGGAAAAGTTAAGGTTATGGCAGAGGTAATAATAAATGGACATGACTTGGGCAACTTGTGGACTTCACCTTTCCGTATAGATGTAACCGGTGCAGTAAAGCCCGGTTCTAATACGCTTGAAATAAAAGTCGTCAACCTGTGGATCAACCGTCTTGTAGGAGATGATCAAAAACCTGAAGGTATTGAACGTAAGCCTGATGGTATGTTAAAAGCCTGGCCGTCATGGATTGTTGAAAACAAACCCAATCCGACCGGGCGGTTTACTTTTGAAAGCTGGCGGTCATGGAAGAAAAATGATACGCTTTTGGAATCCGGCCTGCTGGGACCTGTAACTATAAGCGCCGTGCAAATTGTTGAATTGAGATAAAACGGTTAATAGCATTTATGCCTGGTCATTAACACCGCGATAAATCGCGGTGTTAATTATACTTAAACTATAGGGGTTATAAAAATATTTCCCATCCTTTTACTCAATATTATAAAATGAGGTTACTATGGAGAAAAAAAATAGATTCTTTTTTCTGTTATCCTTAGCTCTCACCTTTTGTTTTACACATGCAAATTTTTATTCACAAACTAACACCCATCAGGAAAATCTCAAATCTCAGGGGGCGTTAAACAGTAAACCTGCAAAAGTAAAACTTGCCGGAAAGGATATTATTCAACCCTTTAATTTTGGTGATGTGCTGCTTCTGCCGGGTATTATGTACAACCAGTTTATGGAAACAAAAGATTTTTATATGAACTTGTCTGATGACGATATGCTTCATGGATTAAGGCTGCAGGCAGGAGATAAGAATCCGCCGGGAAAAAATATTGGCGGATGGTATGAGGAATTCGAAGCGCTTACACTGCCGCAGTGGATTTCTACGTATTGCAGATTGTATGCAATTACAGGTGATAAAACCTGTCGTGAAAAAGCTGTATATCTTACCCGCGAATGGTGGAAATGCTTCAACCGGATAGGAGAAAAAGCAGATAATGATAAGTGGGTTATTGCCTTATTAGATGTTTATAATTACTGCGGGCGTAAAGACGCTTTGGATAAATTAAGTAATTATATTTTAAACAGGTCGCGTGATAAAAACAAGCCTCTTAATATGCCAGCATTATATAAATCTATATCCCTGGGAGATACCATTAACGGTATACGGGCGTTCGGAGACAATGGCAGTGAATGGTATACACGTGCATGGCCGCTATATTTAGCATATATGCAGACTGGCAATGCAGAGTATAAGAATATAGCAGGCTACTGGGAATATAAAGATTATTGGGATGAATTTGCCGAAAATCCCGTCAGGCCTTTTTCTAAAACACCGGTTACCGGGTTGAATAGTGAATGGTGCCACGCGTACAGTCATATCAATTCTTTCAATGCGGCTGCAGAAGCATACCGGGTTAAGGGAAATGAGTATTATCTAAATGCTTTGAAAAACGTATATGATTGGATACAGACAAGTGAAATGTTTGCTACCGGTGGTTACGGGCCGTTTCTTGAACATCTTATGCCTCTCGACAGTATTGCTGAAAGCCTGACTACCAGAACAGATCACTTTGAAACACAATGCGATACATGGGCCGCTTTGCGCCTGAGCCAAAATCTTATAACTCTTACAGGTGAAGCTAAGTACGGTAACTGGATAGAAAGACTTGCTTATAATGCAATAAATGCTACCATACCATTGACACCTGAAACTAATGTTATGTATTACTCCAACTATAATCTAAACGGCGCTATGAAGCTTAACAAACCGGCTGCAGCCACATGCTGTGCCGGGACCAGGCCGCTTAATGTTATTCAGTATTTCATCAATACTTATTACCATGATAATGATAATATCTATATAAATTTATTTACTCCGTCGGTAGTAAACTGGAAACACGGACGAAACAGTTCAGTGAAGCTTACACAGATTACAGACTTTCCATATTCTGACAAGACCGAACTCACAATAAATAATAGGCAGTCTGAAAATTTTGGCGTCGGGATCAGAATACCCGAATGGCTTGCAGATCCCGGTATGACTGCCGCGGTTAATGGAAGAAAGATTAATGGTACAATTAAGAACGGGTGGTTTATAATTAATAGGCAGTGGAAAAACGGAGACAAAATCAGCGTAACAATGCCAATGGATTTTACTCTGAGTGTTTTAGATAAAAACGAAGGAAGGCCGACTGCAATTATGTATGGCCCCTTGGTAATGGCATTTACAACTCCGGACTCAACTCTTATAAAACTGACGAATGAAAAAAAATGGTGGATTGTCGAGGATCCGGATCAATTTAAGAATAACGCAGCCGCTAAATTTTCATCAAATCAGCAGTGGTGGACTTACGAAGGAATGCTGCAGACAAATCCCGATAAAGACTTACTAGCATCTATAGACCTGAAGAATATCAAGAAACTCATAACTCCGGTTGATAACAAACTTGGCTTTGCATTAAAATCCAATAGCGGTGTAAAGCTAAAACCGTTTATGAACTATAAAGAAGGTGAGTTGTACTACATGTATATTTTGGATGATAAATAATTCATAGACTAAGTGTTATCTTCATAATTTATTAATTTTACTGGATTATGAAATATTTGGGATAAATAAGTAGTTTTCTGAAAGAGGTTTATAAAATGTTTTGGAAGCAATTATCAATCAGAATAATCGGAATTACATTTTTTATGATTATCCTGGTGTGGAGTGAAGTATTTTCTCAGGAATCATCAACTGTATCCGGGAAAACTGATTTACAGGTAAAAATATTTCCTGTAAAAAATGAAGAAGATCTTCAGCCTCAGGTAGTAGATCACCGGTACTCTCCTTTATACTGGCAATCCCCAATTTGTCTTCCTGATGATCCTCATAAAACTTTAATAGGCTCAAAAGGTGAATTCCTTTATAACTGGCTGGATAAATTCAACACACGAATTGAGATCGGATTAAAAGGTGAAAACCCGGCCGCATCGGTGCATCAAAATTTATTTGATGCCCGGATACCAATAATTATAACTGAAAAAAATGATAATGAGTTGTTATTAACTGAGGAAGCATGGGCAAGAGCGCCTGAAGAAAACACAACGATAAAAGAATGGGCGCCTCGCAGGGTAGATTATTTACTGTTAAAGTTAAAAAATATCGGGTCGGATACAAAGAAAGGACAGATCTATTTAAGGGTAGAAAATAATGAAAAGTTAAGCCTGAACAGTGAGAAAGTCCTCTTAACTGAAACAGATACGGCCGGCAATAATAAAATGATTGCAAGGTTTGATCCGGCAACAGGATCAATTGAAGGAGCGGGGGACTCTCTTACTCTGTATTTCCCGGAACAAACATTAGCGCCTGGAGATTCATTTAAAGCTCTGGTCACTTTTTATCCGGCTGTATTCGATATACCTTGTAATGTTGATTCATCTTTTAAAATGATTTACCTGGATTATAGCAAGAGTACAACGGTTAAAGGGTTAATGATTATTCCTGCTTCACTTGGTAAAGCTCCTGAAGAATTGACGCGTGCCGTGGAATTCTGGAAACATCTAGATTTGCCATACGATATGATATCCATACCGGATCCGGGTATGCAGAGAATTTTAGACGGCAGTATCAGGAATCTCTATCAGGCTCGCGAGATAAAAAATGGGTACCCTAAATCTCAGATTGGACCTACAATGTATCGCGGCTTATGGGCTGCCGATGGTGCTTTTATTAGCGAAGCACTTACATATCTTAATAGATGGGATGAGGTGCAAGTACAGGTGGAGGGGCTGCTAAATAGTGAAGAAGGGCCGTCTGCCGGTCCGGTGTTTTCAAAAATTGCAGGTTTGCATTTATGGATGTTATGGAGGGAGGCACAGCTTTCCGGCGATTGGAAATGGCTTGAAAAACTATGGCCAAAAGTTGTAGCTGATGTTAATAATATTAAAAAGTTCCGCGAAATGACAATAAATGATTCTACACAGGCTAATTATGGGCTTATGCCAATAGGAACCGGCGATGGAGGCTTGGGATGGTTGCACCGTGAGTATACAAATATTTACGGTACTCTTTTCGGTTTAAAAGCAGCTCTTTCAATCGCCGAAAAACTGAATAAAACCGAATTAGTCGGTTGGAAAGCTGAATATGATGATTATTGGAAAGTATTTGATAAAGCGCGCAATCGTGATAAACTTCTGGATTCAAGGGGTAATGTATATGTTCCGGTAACAATGTACAATAGCGGTGGAACAGTTCCCAATGCGGATATAGCCGGTAATCCGGCTGTTCCTTTAACAATGGTCAAAGAACAGCCGCAACTTCCTCAACGTGGCTCTTGGACATTTTTACAATCTATATATCCGGGAGAAATATATTCTGATAATGACACGCTGATGCTGGGTACTTTACATATGCTGGATGGTACTGTTCAGGAAGGACAGGTGCTGGGAACTGCTTGGCTCGCGCATGGTATTTGGACTTATAATGCAGGTATGTTTGCCGAGGCACATTTATGGCTTGGTGACAGTAAAAAAGCTGCTTCTATTATGTATGCATTTGCTAATCATGCTAGTCCTATGCTAACATGGGTGGAAGAACAATATCCGGTTGGTGAGCAGCTTGGTGAACTATATGGTGGCGATATGCCCCATAATTGGGCTAGCGCAGAGCTAATTAGGTTGGTACGTAATTTAATGATAATGGAAAAAGGCAAAGAACTGCATTTACTTGAAGGTATGCCGGACTCTTGGGCGGAACCTGGAAAAACGACCGGTCTTCAAAATATTCCAACTTCATTTGGAGTGGTAGATCTTATTGTAAAAGTTGACAATGATGGTTCAATGGCACATATTTCATTAAACCTTAAAGCAAGAGAAATACCTGGGAAAATATTTATTCATCTGGAACATTTCGAAAAATCAATCTGGTCTGTTCAGGAAGGTAATAAATATCTTAATCCGGATAATAATATTTTGGAATTAAACGGAGATGAAATTACACTTAATATAAAATTCAGACATGACGCTGAACAACGCTATGTAAGCCCGGAGCCTGGTTTTGATAATGTCCCGGTTTATAAATAAACACTTGTTTATTTATTACAGATAACTTTTTTAATTATAATTCTGTAAAAGGTAATAATTTTATATGCTGCATAATTCAATTAATAAACCTTCGCAAAGTTTACAACTTAACAATCATTTTCTTAATGGTAAGAATATAACCAATTCAGAAAAACGAATGAAACACCTTATAGGAGTTTTTGGTGGTGCAGTATTGATTGAAGGCAAACTACTTCGTGGTAAACATTTTCAGGCAGGCTGCCTGGCAGCCCATTCCACAATTAATTTTAGCCGTAAATTATGCAATTGTGGAAATATAGGATGTGTGGAATCTGAAGCATCAACATGGCGGTTGCCCTCGTTATCAAAAAATCATTATCTTTTCTTAAAAAGTTAACTTTCTAAACTTAAAACAATAGATTATGAACAAGTATTTCATTATGCTCGGGAAGGAGACCAATTATCTAAGGAAATAATTCAAAACAACCTTGAAGTTTGGAGCGCTGGTGTAATAAATCAAATTCATGCTTATGATCCCTAACTTGTAATTATTGGCGGAGGTATAATGAAAAATGGTGCACTGATTTTATCGTATGTCTCTTCAATGGTCGATAAACATGCATGGACCCCATGAGGTAAGGTAAAAGTTGCACCCATTCAGGATATGGACTGGGCGGCACTAAAAGGAGTAAGTTATCTATTAGATGAAATGTTAAACAACAAGAGAATGTAGATGTCAAAATTTAATAACTACCCATTTATAGAAGTAATGGGAAATTTCCAGGTGGTAAGTGGGTGGAGTGATATCGTTTCAAAAATTATTGAAAAAGTTGGAAATTATGATAAGTCTAAAACTGTCGCGGTAGAATATTATCAGGGCGTGCTAGAAGATCAGGTTACTGAAGCGCTTGTGAAGGGTATTAAACCTGGTCTGGTTATTAGGACAAATGATTTAATGTATCCTGAAGAAACTATCAGGAAAATGGTTCATCCTTATGTAACAGATGATCGTATATTTGGCTACCTGACCCGGTTAAATATAGATGCTTATTTTGATCCTGAAAAAATCAAACAGGCTCAAAATTTAATACAATCGATTGCTGAAGGCATTGTTTTGGTCGTCGGAATAGGGGCAGCTTACGTAGTCGAGGTATATGATCTGTTGATTTATGCTGACATGGCGCGATGGGAAATACAGCTTCGGATGAGGCAACACCTGGTAAACAATATTGGCGTAAAGAATAAAGATATAGGTGATTGGAATCTACTTTATAAACAAGGTTTTTTTGTCGATTGGAGGGTTTGCGATCGTTGGAAGAAGAAACTGATGCATAAGTGGGATTTTGTGCTTGATACTAATAATCGCAATATGCCTAAAATGGTTGAGGGAAAAGCTGTATTGACCGGATTAAATATTTGTATTAACCGTCCATTCAGTGTTGTTCCGTTTTTTGACCCCGGTCCCTGGGGTGGGCAATGGATGAAAGAAAAATGTAATCTCGATTCCGTAGCTGAAAATTATGCGTGGTGTTTCAATTGTGTGCCGGAGGAAAACAGCCTTTTGTTAAAGTTTGGCGATAGTGTAATAGAAATACCATCCATAAACCTCGTGTTTTATGATCCTAAAAATTTATTGGGAGATGCAGTCTATGGCAGGTTCGGAGATGAATTTCCAATCCGCTTTGACTTTCTTGATACTATGGATGGCGGAAACCTTAGTTTGCAGGTGCATCCTCTCACTGAGTATATTCAGGAAAAATTCGGGATTCATTATACACAGGATGAAAGTTATTATATGCTTGATGCAAAACCAGGTGCAATTGTTTACCTCGGATTGAAAGAAGGAATTAGGCCGGAACAAATGATTAATGACCTGAAAATTGCACAGATGGGGAATACTTCCTTTAATGCCGAAAAATATGTACAAACCTGGCAAGCTAAGAAACATGACCATTTTCTGATACCTGGCGGTACTGTTCATTGTTCAGGAAAGGATAGTATGGTACTTGAAATAAGTGCTACACCTTATATTTTTACTTTTAAATTGTGGGATTGGGGCCGTTTGGGTATGGACGGCAAACCCCGGCCGATAAACATAGAGCATGGAGAAAATGTAATTCAATGGAACAGGACTACTGACTGGGTGCGGAAAAATCTTGTAAACCGTATTGAAAAAACTGACGAAGGAGACGGTTGGATGGAAGAGCGTACCGGTTTGCATGAAAGGGAATTCATTGAAACCAGGAGGCATTGGTTTTCAAAACCCGTTGTTCATTATACTAATGGAGGAGTCAATGTATTAAACCTTGTTGAAGGTGAAGAAATAATTGTTGAAAGCCCCACGAATGCGTTCGTCCCTTTTGTGGTTCATTATGCGGAAACATTTATTGTTCCTGCTTCAGTAGGTTCCTACAAAATCAGCCCTTTCGGTGAAAGTGTTGGAAAGCAATGCGGTACAATTAAAGCCTGGGTGAGATGTAACCCATAAAATAAAAATAATTGATATCATCCGGTGTTAAAATGTTAATAAATTTTCAAAAATTATCCTGGCAAAAAAGAAAATAAATAATGAGAGAAAAAGATAATAAATTCCTAATTCTGACTGCTCTTGTCGCAGCGCTCGGCGGATTACTATTTGGTTTCGATACAGCAGTAATTTCGGGGACTACTCCGTTTATTCAACCCTATTTCCGTTTGAACGATATCGCATTAGGGTGGACGGTTAGTAGTCTTCTTGTCGGATGTATTGTAGGTGTAATATCTTCGGGCAAACCCGGGGATCTGTTCGGGCGTAAGTATACATTAATTGTTGCGGCGTTATTATTTTTAATATCAGCTCTGGGCTCTGCATTATCTACACATTTAACATATTTTATTATTTTTCGTTTTTTTGGTGGGGTTGCGGTTGGAACTGCATCAATGCTTTCTCCTATGTATATTTCCGAAATAGCTCCTGCTGATAGACGTGGAGCCCTTGTATCGCTGAATCAGCTTGCAATAGTAATTGGAATTTTACTTGCTTTCTTCTCTAATTATTTGTTGGCAGGAATAGGTACAAATTCCTGGCGTTGGATGTTTGCAGTTATGGGTTTGCCTGCATTTTTATTTTTTGTCACATTGATATTTGTACCCGAAAGCCCGCGCTGGCTGGTTCAGAAAAATAAGAAAGACGAAGCATATGCGATTCTGGAAAAAATTAATGGGGTTGACATTGCTAAAGCAGAACTTCTATCTATTGTGAATTCAGTTGCTCAGGGTGTAAAAGGAAATTATAGGGAAGTTTTTGCAAAAGGGATGAAACCTGTTTTGTGGATCGGTGTTTTGTTAGCTGTCTTTTCTCAACTTACCGGCATAAATTCCATCATGTATTATGCTCCAATTATATTTAAAAATTTGGGAAATGGTACAGGATCTGCTTTAATTCAAACTGCCGTTATAGGAAGTGTAAACTTTTTATTTACGATAGTGGCTATTTTGTGGATTGATAAATGGGGTCGGAAACCGTTATTAATCGCTGGTGCTGCAGGAATGATTATTTCCCTTACCGTGATTACTGTTGCTTATTATCTCAATGAACTGGGGGGTTATCTTATTTTCTTTTTCATCCTTACATACATAGCTTCTTTTGCCGCTTCTCTCGGTCCGGTGAGTTGGGTTGTAATATCTGAAATTTTTCCAAATAAAATGCGAAGCAAAGCTATGTCAATTGCAATTGTTGCACTTTGGGGATCAAATTTTATTGTAACGCTTACTTTTCCTGCAATATTGAATCGCATGGGAGGTGGAGCAGCTTTTTTGATTTTCGATATAATGTGTGTATTAATGCTAATATTTATAATTAATAAACTTCCTGAAACAAAAGGAAAAAGCCTGGAGGAATTAGAAAAAATCATGGTTAAGAGGATATAAAAATGGAAAATCAAATATCCAAATTTTATCCGGGGCTAGATATTAAACCAATTACAAACCCGATGGAATTTGAGTATGGGCCGGATTGTTTTGGGTCTAAATTAGAGAACCGTTCCCTTGAATCTATCAGAAAAAATCTGCTTGATCCGGGTTGTTCTGGCCCTGGCCCGGTTTACTCAATTGCAATGGATGTAGGAAAAGAGAAACATAAACATTTACTCATTGAACGGAATTTGTTGTTCGGAGTAGTTACTTATGCTAGGGGTCGATTGGGTGATGAACCGGTTCGGAGCCAGGGGCGTATTCATAAAAGAACGCGTAACAATCCGATCTCTCCCCCGGAAGTATATGAAATATGGTCAGGTAAGGCTATTATATACATGCAGGAAACAGCCAATGATAATCCCGGGCGTTGTTTTGCTGTTGAAGCCTCTCCCGGCGAAGTAGTAATTGTTCCCCCTGATTGGGCGCATGCTACTATTAGTGCAGATCCTGATGCATTTTTGTATGTACTCCAACCTCAGGATAAGTTCGAAATATGGCAGAATTCTATTCCTTAGAATTGTTTTTCATTAATACTTATTACCTTGGTTGTGTACATTCCTTTGGTTATAGCACTATCTGTAATTATTGGATAAGAAAAATAACAAGACCAAAGCTGTCGGTTTAAATTATTTTAATTTTTCTAAAGGAAAAAACATGAAAAAAAAATCTACTATCAATTATTTAATAGCATTGCTTTTTATTTTAACAACTTTAACAGGTTATGGGCAGAAAAATCATTTGAGAAATCCTTTTGAGAACTCCTTATCTTTTCCTGTCATGACGTGGTATGGTCTCACCGCAGATCAACTTGATATTAAACATTTCAGAGATTTAAAAAATGCGGGATTTACAATTAATTTTTCGTCTTTGGGCAGTTATGAGCTTAACAAAAAAGCATTAGATCTGGCACAGCAGGTTGGCTTAAAACTGATAATCAGCGATAACCGGATCCAACCCGGTAATCCAGTTGATAGTATTGCAGCCGAAAAATTAAATCAGATGGTGCTGGATTATAAAAACTTTCCGGCGCTTCTTGGTTATTTTATAACGGATGAACCCAATACTGCCGTTTTTGAAAATATGGCAGCGATTAAAAAACAAATTTCACTCCGGGATTCATCGCATATAATTTACGCAAATCTATTTCCGGATTACGCGAATAATGAACAATTAGGCGCTAAAACTTACCGGGAATACGTTGACAAGTATATAAATATGTTCCAGCCCAAAATACTTTCGTTTGATTATTATCCTTTTTTAAATACCGGTTTTAGGGATACTTACTTTCAGAATTTGGAACTTATTCGTGAGTCGGCACTTAAAGCGGGTATTCCTTTCTGGTCGTTTACTATGAGCTGCCAGATTTATCCCCCATATCCAAAACCGGAGGAATCATGGATCAGATTGCAATTATACAGCGATCTTGCTTATGGTTCAAAGGGTCTCCAGTATTTTACATATGCACTACCGCATTCAGGAGCGGAGGATTTTAAAATAGCTATTCTGGATACTAACGGAAGGCAGACATATTTGTACGGCATAACAAAACGAATAAATTCAGAAATACATTCACTTGAAAAAACTATAAAGCAGCTTAATTCCATTGGTGTTTATAATACAGAGCCATTACCTAAAGGTACCAAACCCATGCCGGAAAATTTTTATATTAAAAATATTACAGGCGGGCCTATGGTTGCCGGGGCTTTTAATGATAAATCGGGATCTGCATATTTACTCCTTGTAAACCGGAATTATGAAAAAGCTGTGGACTTTACTTTATATGTTTCTGGAAAAGTAAAAGGATTTATGGAAGTTCCAAAATCAGCTAAAAAAAATAATCATGTCTTTAAAGTAAAAAAGGGAATAATTAAGCTGCAATTTAAAGCTGGAGACGGAAGATTATTTCAGGTACTTTGAAATAATTTCTCACTGAAATATTTAATATTGGAGGCTGCCAAAATATTTTATTTTTTTAAGCTTTAGCTAATCGAAATTGCTACCACCACCGGGAAGTCATTCCCGGCTCTCTAAGAATGCGAAGGGCAAAAACTCTTCGCATTTTTTATTTTTAAATGAACTATTTAATAATTTATTCATGCATCACCCAAAATTAGAGGAGACTAAATAAATGTAATTTGTTTATTTCGTTTGGATTACTAATTGATTTTTACGCCCTACTCATTAGCGCTCCTTTTTCATCTGAATGTTGCTTAATATACTCTATTTTATAATCCGTTTATATAAATAAATCCAAATTATTTGGGATTTCTGTGTTGTGGTTTATAATGGCTCAATAATTTCGCAAGTATCAATATGATACATCCCCTCCTCTAATAATCTCTTAAAAACTTAAAAATCCTTCCAAAATCAAGCCCCTTTCTTGGTACACTTATTATATGTAAACAATGTAGAATAAATAAAACAAATAATAAATATTGCACCATAGAAGGAGCTAATAAAATGAGTAAAAGAGATACCATTAAACAAACTGCTAAATTACCGCTTCTGATAATTTTAGTATTTTTCGTTCAATCCATCTATGGTCAATCCATCACTTTATGTTCTCACAGCCCTTTTAATGATTTTAACAATTCTTCTAATCCGGGGAAAAGTACTAACTTATGGTTGAATATTCATACTAATCTTAACGGTGAATTGGCAAATAATGGAGATTACATATTATTTACAGGAGGAACACTAACATTAACCGGAATCAGTTGTACACCTCAAGTCACAAATTATCAGGTTCCATGTGGAAAAATAATAGCGGACAATACCGTTTCATCGCCAATTACCTCTTATGATACAACTATAAATACCTGGATTACAAAAGTTCCATTGGGCTACTCCTCAAGTGATATTTTTATTTGCGGGGCTATTGCCAATTCGTCTAATGGCTTTGTAGCTGGTAGCGGGAAAAATACTCAATTGGCTGGCTATTTTTACAGCAACATTTCATCGCTAAGCAAACAATGGACGTATGGCTTGGCTTGTTATCAATCTGCATTTTCATACTCAAGTATTTGCAAAGCTGGTTGTGTGAATTCTATCAGTGGGGGAACACCTGCCGGTACACCCACTACTCAAACTAATTATTGTGTAACCGGCGGATCTTGCGGCGGAGGCAGTGACTATTGCGGGTCATATTGTTCATCGGATAAATACACAACTTGCGGTAATTATTATTGTTCAATAGGAGACTTTGTATGGAATGATGCAAATCATAATGGAATCCAAAATTCTGGAGAAGCAGGATTAACAAATGTAACTGTAAAATTATATACTTCTGCCGGAGTATTGGCATCAACTACCACTACCAATTCAAACGGTAAATATTTATTCAGTAATTTGACACCCGGTAGTTATTATGTTCAGTTCGTAGTACCCGGCGGCTATACAGTAAGCCCCGCATTACAGGGTAGTGATACAACAGTTGATTCAAACCCGAATTCAACAGGAAAGACCGGAACGATATACTTAAAAGCAGGACAAAACAATTTGACAATAGATTGCGGTATGTATCCAACGCCGCCGGTTTTAGGTAGCATTGGGGACTTTGTATGGAATGATGCCAATCATAATGGAATACAGGATGTTGGTGAGGCAGGTATATCAAATGTTACAGTAAAATTATATACAACTTCGGGAACATTAGTAACAACCACAACAACCAATTCAAGTGGAAAATATTTATTTAGCAATTTGTCAGCGGGAAGTTATTATGCACAATTCGTAGTACCTGCTGGTTATACTGTGAGCCCGGCGCTTCAGGGTAAAGACACAACAATTGATTCAAATCCTAATTCAACGGGAAAAACCGGAACGATATACCTGACGGCAGGACAGAACAATTTGACAATAGATTGCGGTATGTATCCAACACCGCCGGCTGTGGGAAGTATAGGTGATTTTGTTTGGAATGACGCCAATCATAATGGAATTCAGGATGCAGGTGAAACAGGCATAGCTAACGTAACAGTAAATTTATACACAACTGCTGGAACTCTGGTATCAACCACTACAACTAATTCAAGTGGAAAATATTTATTCAGCAATCTGTCGGCGGGAAGTTACTATATTCAATTTGTAATACCTGCCGGTTATACTGTAAGCCCGGCATTACAAGGCAATGACACAACTTTAGATTCAAATCCTAATTCTACTGGAAAAACTGGAACGATATACTTAACGGCAGGGCAAAACAATTTGACATTAGATTGCGGTATGTATCCAACACCGCCGGCTGTGGGAAGTATTGGCGATTTTGTATGGAACGACGCCAATCATAATGGAATACAGGATGCAGGTGAAGCAGGTATCGCTAGTGTAACAGTAAATTTATATACAACTTCAGGAACATTAGCATCCACTACTACTACGAATTCAAGCGGTAAATATTTATTCAGCAATCTTTCGGCTGGAAGTTACTATGT
>Ga0181535_10000328_pt1 | contig 73031 bp, 71 predicted proteins | sample PEATcosm2014_Bin_44_FD_119774 | JGI IMG/M metagenome (GOLD analysis project Ga0181535, IMG submission 119774) | Peatland microbial communities from MTU Mesocosm Facility, Houghton, MI, USA - PEATcosm2014_Bin17_30_metaG | ecosystem: Environmental > Terrestrial > Soil > Wetlands > Peat | place... | reverse complement strand
GGCGAACGCGACGTTCAGTTCCCGCTTCCTCTTCATGAACCATAACGAAATGGTCAGCCCAATACCCGACGTCATGCCAGAGGGGAACTCAGGACGCTTACGTATCGTCCACGTGCGGGAAGCGCAGTTTCTCGCCAGGCTTTGTACGTCGATCTCAGTCCCTCAGTCCCTAGCCCCCTACCGTTCTCCCCAGCTCAGCTTGCTGCGCAGCGCCTCAAAGAAGCCGCTCTCGCTCAGCCGGACCAGGTTGACCGTGTGGCTGGAGCGCTGGCAGCGCACCTCGTCGCCCAGATGCAGCTCGACGGCCTTCTGCCCGTCCACGGTGAGCAGCGCCTGGTTCGGCACGGCCTCCACGCGCACCGTCAGCAAGGCGTCGCCGCGCACCACAATGGGCCGCAGCGTGAGCAGATGCGGGCACACCGGCGTCACCACCAGCGCATCCACGTCCGGGGTCAGGATGGGCCCGTTGGCGGCCAGCGTATAGGCCGTCGAGCCCGTGGGAGTGGAAACAATGACGCCGTCGGCGCGGAAGCGGGCCACCATCTTGCCGTCCAGCTCCACGGCAAAATCTCCCATGCGGGCGATGTCGCCCTTTGACACCACCACTTCGTTCAGCGCCTCGTAACTGCCCTGCGGCTCTCCCCCGCGCCAGACGGTGGCGTGCAGCATGGCGCGGGCATCCAGGGTGTGGCAATCGCTGCACCAGCCCTCCAGCGTCGAATAGAGGTCGCCCAGGCGAACCTCGGTCAAAAAGCCGAGAAATCCCAGATTCACGCTCAGAATGGGCGTGCCGGTCGAGGCAAAGATCCGCGCCACCGACAACAGCGTGCCGTCCCCGCCCAGTACGATCACCAGTCCCGGCGCCCACGAGGGCATCTCGGCCCGGTCCATCGCCGGAGCGGCCGTGGTGAACTGGCCGCCCTCCCGGTCCACCAGTGGATCGAAGTCGTGCTGGCGCAGCCAGCCGATCAGCTCCGGCAGCAACCGGGCCAGCTCTTCCTTCTGCGGCTTGCAGACAATCGCAACGCGTACCATGCGGTCCCAGTGTACCGGATCGGGCTCGGAGCAAGGCCCGAATGCAAAAGGCGACGGGTGGCCCCGGTCCCTCGCAGTTGGGGACCGGGGAGAGATGGATGCTTTAGGCGGGTGCCCCGGGTCTTATGGATGTTAACTTACCACTACTTGGGGTGCCCCGGGTCTCGTCTTTGAGACCCGGGATAGTACGAACCTCAACCCATCCTCCTTCAACCACAATTGGACACCCGCAACAAATCCTCCTGCTCCCGCTTCCACCCTGTCCAGAACGACTCAATCTCTACCGCACCCTCGCATCCCGTTGCATAGTGCCGACAGCTCGACCATTTCCAATCCTCGGGTTGTGCAACCAGTTTTCGCACAACCGGGTTGCGATGCATATAGGCGAGCTTCTCGCCCACCTTCTCCTTGGACCAGATATTGAAATCGTAGTATCGCGCCTGCCAGAAAGGCCGCTCCCGTTGCCGCACTGCAACCGATAGCTTAAGCGCCTGAATCGCCCGCGCCAAACTCCCGGTCCCCGGCTCATTCACCAGCAGATGCACATGCTCCGGCATCACCACATATCCAAGAATCGCCCAGCGATACCGCCGCCGAATTCGTTCCAGCGCGCACTCGAACAGGTCGCGGCCAGCCCCTGAGCCAAGATGCGATTTGCGCCGGTAACAACTGAAGGTGATGAAATGCAGTTGCCCCGTCTGCTGGTAATGATGGAGTTCGCTGGGCATTTGGGATTAGCATACGCCGGAAGGGGCGGCGTGGTGAGGTTTGTACCCTCGCTGTTGGGGACCGGGGAGAGAGGAATGCTTCAGCCAGAAAATGATTACTCCCGACAAACGCCGCACGGTCAGGAATTCGGCTCTGCCTGGCTTACCGCTAATCCAGCCCCACCCGCCGCGCATACAGCAGAAACTCCTTGTTCCCCTCCATGCCGGTGATCGGCGACGGAATGGTCTCCACCACCTCCCAGCCCAGCGAGCGCACGCAATCGGCCACGCGATCGACGGCGAACTGGTGCGCCTCGGGATCGCGCACAATGCCGCCCTTGCCGATCTTCCCGCGCCCGGCCTCGAACTGCGGCTTCACCAGGATCACCGCTTCCCTGAGCCCCGGAGCCGCGGCCAGCACCGGCCCCAGCAGCAGCGTGGCCGAGATGAACGAAACATCCATCGCCAGCAGGGTGAAGTCGGCGCTGCCCTGCTCCGGAGCCAGCGCGCGCGGCGCAAGAAAACGCGCGTTGGTGCGCTCCACCAGCCGCACGCGCTCGTCGTTGCGCAGCTTCATGGCGATCTGGCCGAATCCTGTATCGACGGCGGTCACGTGCGCCGCGCCATGCTGCAGCAGGCAGTCGGTAAATCCGCCCGTCGATGCGCCCACATCCAGGCAGGCTCTGCCCGCGACCGCGATCTTCCAGTGCTCCAGCGCCCCCGCCAGCTTGAGCCCGCCGCGGCTCACGTAGGGCGGGTCGTCGCCCAGCAGGCGGATCGCCGCGTCCTCGCGAACCGTCGCGCCCGGCTTGTCGATCTTCTGTTCGTTCACCAGCACCCGGCCGGCAAGAATCATCGCGCGCGCCCGTTCCCGGCTGGGAACCAGCGCCCGCTCCACCAGCAGAAGATCCACGCGCATTTTCGCCGTAGCCGCCATCGTCGATGCGCGCTCCCCTGTTTCAATGTACGGCATGGCCGGCCGTGCGGAAAAACGCCCTCACCCCATCTTGCCGCGAGCGGCCGTCTGCGCCTGCGTCGCCTTCATCTTCGGAATGCCGTGCTGATGGCAATCCGTGCACTTGACCCAGTGGATATTGTGCGCGCTGGCCGCGCTGGCAAAGGTCGTGTCCATCTTCTCCACGTCGATGCCGCAATGAGACATCTGCGGATGGCAGGTCTTGCACGACGCCGTCGCGTTCTGGTTATGCCCGTTGTGGCAGGAGATGCAGCTGATGCCCTCGTGCACGCCCATCGGCGTGCGGTCGTCGCCCGAGCCCGCCTGCCGATCCCAACGCTTCGCCGCCGCCACCGTGCCCGTATCCGGATGCCGCGGCGCGTGGCACTGGTAGCAAATCCCCTGCCGCGGGTCCTGGCTCATCGTCACCGCGCGCTCGCCATCGTAGAGCTGCGGAATCGGAAGCGATCGCGCAGCAAAGTGCATCCTCTCCCGGCGATCGAAGAAGCCCAGCGAGTCGCGCACCGCCGCGCCCGTCGCCGCAATGCGGCTGGCCGGCTTTGTCTCCGGCTCGCCCTGCCGGTGAACCCAGTGGCAGGCCTGGCAAGGAATCGCCGGCTGATCGGCAAGCTCCGGCCGGATCAAATGCCAGGGGCCCTGCGCGTTCTGCGGCTGCACCAGCTCGCGAATCGATCCGTCGAAGTGCATCCCGTGGCAGCGCAGGCAATCTTCCATCAACCGTTGCTTGCCGTTCTGCGCCGGGGTGGTAAAGATTTGGCTGTAGGTGGCGCTGTGCGGCCCCGCATGCCACGACGCATACTCCTGCCGGTGGCACTTCTGGCAGTTGGGAACCATCTCCAGCACATCCACGTCGCGCAGCCGGATAGCCTCCGGCAATCTGCCGAAGAGATGCACCCGGATGTGGCGCAGCTTGGTCGCCAGGCTCGCCTCGTGGCACTCCATGCAGCCCACGTCGCGGTGCGCCGAGCCATGCGCCACGCTCACGTACTCGCCCATCTCGTGGCAGTTTGCGCAGCCCTGGCCGTGCTGCGAGGTGTAGTAGGCCGATGCGCCATACGTGCCGCCCACCGCGACTAGCGTCGCAAAAACAAGGGCCATCCCGCTGAACTTCAAAATTCGCTTCATGACCGGAATCCCGTGCCCTTCCAGTTCCGCACCAGCGCCTCGGAGGCCATATAGGCGACGGCCATGATCGTCAGCGCCGGATTGAAGCCTCCATTGGTCACATGCACGCTCGAATCGATCACGAAGACATTGTCCACGTCGTGCATCTGGCAGTTCCGGTTCACCACCGAGTTCTTGGGATCGTTGCCCATCCGGCAGGTCCCGGCCTGGTGCTGCCCGGCGGATACGGACTCCGGCTTGCCCGCCATCAACGAGGTGTGGATCGCTCCCGCCTCTTTGAGCCAGGCCTCCGCCCGCTTGGCTTGCACCTCGCCGATCTCGAAGGTGTGCGGATGCACGTTGCCCTCAAAGCGCACCACCGGCAGCCCCCATTTGTCCTTCACCGTCGGGTCCAGCGTCACCCGGCCCGCGGCCGTGGGAATCTGCTGCGTCGGTCCCATGATGACAATCGACCGCTTGTGCCACGCGCGCATCGCCCGCTTGTGCCCCAGTCCCCAGCGCGGCGTATTCTCCGGCAGCCGGTCGACCATGTGAATCGGCAGCCGGATAAACTCGTTGGCCAGCATTCCTCCGCCGCACAGCCCCGGCGTGCCGTGGTTATAGTCGCTGACGGCGATGGTCGCGCCCGGCCCGATGTCGTCGTAGGTCTCAAAGTCGAAGTAGCCGATCGCCCCCGTATAGTGGTGCCCTTGCAGATTGCGTCCCACCTGGTCGTAGCGATTCCCCAATCCATCCGGGAACAGCTTGCTTTTGGAGTTCAGCAGCAGCCGCGCCGACTCGGTGGCGCAGCCTGAAACCACGACCATGTCGGAGAGCTGCTCCTGCAAGTGCCCCCTGGCGTCGAAGTAAGCCACGCCGCGCGCCCGTCCCCGCTCGTCGGTCAAGATCTCCTTCACCATGCACTCGGTGCGCAGCTCGCAGTTGCCGGTGTTCAGCGCAATGGGAATCACCGTGTTCTGCGAACCGTTCTTCGCGTCCACCTCGCAGGCAAATCCGCAACACCACCGGCAGCGCATGCACGGGCCGCGCCCGTTGTAGGGCACGCTGTTGCGCGCCATGGGAATATGAAACGGATGCAATCCCAGCCGTTTCGCGGCCGGCTCGAGAATTTCAAACTCGCGTCCCGGCGGCAAGGGCGGCATGGGCAGCGGATGCTTGCGCGGGCCGTGGAACGGCGTGCCCGAGTAGTCGCCCGAGATGCCGATCTCGTACTCGGCCTGCTCGTAGAACGGCTCCAGATCGTCGTAGGAGATGGGCCAGTCCTCCAGCGAACTCCCCGCCGGCGCGCCATACGTCGAACGCATTCTGAAGTCCTGGGGCAGATAGCGCCACGCCTGCGCTCCGTAGCTCAGCGTCCCGCCGCCCACGCACGCGGCGTCGTTCTGGTAGGCGCCCTCGCTGGCCAGAATCAGGTGCGGCGCCCCCTTCGCATCCACCCAGACCCGCGGATTGCCCTCGTCCTCCGGCCCGAACGCATTGCCCAGCACGGTCGTGCGCTGGTTGCGCAGGTCGTCCTTGCGGCAGTCGTTCGCCGTGTACCACTTGCCCCGCTCCAGCAGCGCCACGCTCAGCCCCGCGACCGCCTGCTCCTTGGCCACAATGCCCCCCGCCGCGCCCGCGCCCACCACCACCGCGTTCACTCGCTTCATTGGGCCGATCCCTTTCTCAGGTCGTATTGCGAGCGGCCCAGCAGCGGCGGATCGGGCAGGCCCAGCATCCGCCAGCTCGCTTCGTCGCGATTGCCGCCGTGGCGCGGCGTGCCATAGTAACCCTCGAGCGTGTGGTTACGCACCAACTCGAAAAAAACGCGATCCTGCTGCTCGATCGCCTTCACCACATCCAACTGCTGCTCCGAGGCCAGCGCCGCCAGTTCCCTGCCGAAACGCTTCCCGCTTATCGCATCCGCCTGTTCCAGCCCCTCCCGGTACGCATCCCGGTGCCGCCGGTAGTGGCGTGCCAGTTGGCGGTCGATGTAGGTCAGTACGCCGGCCTCGGAGGCGCTGGGAAAATCGTCCGCGGGAACGATCTGGTCGCAGATCGCCGCCAGCGTTCGCGCCTGGTCGTCGCTCAGGAAACCCCAGCCGCCCTTGTTGCGCGCTTTGCAGCCGATGGCCAGGGCCGCGCCGCCCATGGCGCCGGCCGCCACAAACTGCCGCCGCGTCAGCAGCGCGGCCTTCCTGTTCGATTTCATCGGCAATGGCCTCGGAATGAACTCAGCCCAGCACAAGACTTATTCACAATATGTTCCGGCATTTCCAACCCGCAACTCATCCGAACCATGCTTGGCGTGCCGGGCCCTCCCGGTCTGTGCCGCAAATCACTCCTGAAATCTTCCGGCAGGCGAAATGAAGCCCCCTCTCTGCCCGACGCCTTGCTGGCCGCGCGCTTCATCCCATGAATGCCCCCATGATGAGATCTCCTGCGCGCCGCATATCGCAGGCACAAACAGCGAAGGGGTCATTCCTCCTGGTGAGGAATGACCCCTTCGCTGTTTTTCGTTGGGCCGATTTCCGGTTGTGCGCTACGGCAACTTTGAGCAGGCCGCAAGCGTGAGGGTGTTGTCTGTCGCAAGCTGGCTCGGCGGCAGGTAGCAGGGTTCGCCGTGCCCCGGCACGCGGCTGACGCTGTTGGTGTTGCCGCCCGACCCATTCTGGGTGCTCACGCGCACATCCACAATGTTGCCTTCCACCAGAATCGAGGTGTCCACAATGTCCGGGTCGCTGCCGCCGGTTTGGATGATGGTGAGGTAAGGGCTGTCCGGCGAGGCCACGTAGACCTTGCCATAGGTCGAATTCTGCGTGGAAACCACGGTCCGCGGATGGCCGGTCACGGTCAGCGTCTTTTCCACCGTATGGCTGGACAGGGTTACGATGCTCACGGTGCTGTCGGCCTGGTTGGCAGTGTACGCGCGGCTGCCGTCGTAGAGCACCGTCACGCTGGCGGGATTGTTGCCCACCGGAATGGTATACGTGGTGCCGAAGGTAGCGCTATCGTTGCCGTACTCGTCCAGGCTCACGTCGATCACGCTGATGGTTCCGCCATCGTAATTGGCCACCACCAGCTGGCTGGTCGCCAGATTGTATTCGGCATAGACCGGGCCCGCGGTCTGGGTCATGCCGCTGGTTCCGTTGGGCGGGGTGATGCCGGTGGCGGCGACGGCGTTCAGCGAAAGCGGCAAAGTGGGATGGCAGGTAACCTGCCGGCCGCTCTGGCTGACGAGCCCGCTGCAGGTGTCCAGCGTGTTGTTCTGGCTGTTGATCACCGTGATGGTGTCGTCGCCGCGGTTAAGCACAAAAAACCGCTTGTCATCCAGGCTCGATACCGCGTAGACGGGGCACTTGCCCACCGGAATCGGCGTATCGGTCGTGTAGCTGGCGGTCTCGATCGGGGTCGCCACGCCGGTCACCGGAGCGGCCGTGGGGGCAATATTGCAGGCCACGCCGTTCGTCGCGGTGCCGCTGGGCGCATCGAAGTTCTGGCTGATGGCGTAATCCCGCTGGCCGAGCGTACTGGGACCCACGATCGTCACCGGATTTATGCCTACGGGAATGGCGTATTTGAAGCTCTCGGGATATCCGGTCAGCGCGTCCACCACGTTCGCATTGAGATCGGCGATCCACAATCCGCCCGAGGGCGAGAACAGGTTCACGGGCTGCGCCGTGCCGGGCAGTGTCGTGAATTCCAGGTTCTTGGCCTGCAGCGAGGTCGAAATCTGGAAGTTGGTCAGCGTCCCATCGCTGTTGATGGTGTAGCCGGTAGCGCCGCCCTGATCCACCGTGAAAGCGAACGGTCCGGGGCCGATGGGCGATTCGGCCATCACCGTATCGCCAGCATAGTCGATGATCGTCGCAATGCCGGCTGTTGTCGGAGAAGGGGCCGAAACCACCGCCGCAAACGACTGCGGCTGCGCGGCCGGACCACTGGGGGTAATCGGCGTAACCACCGACCGGTATGCGCTGCCGCAACCGGCAACCAGGACGCCGGCCACAAGTGCCGCGCCCGCCTGAACCAACCGCGCGCGCGTCTGGCCAAAATATTTGGAAAAAAGGATCATTCAGTTCTTTCCTGCTTACCCCGTGATTGTAAATCAGGCGACTGGGGCATGGGCATCGCCGCGGCTTCCACAAACTGCGCATCGTGGGCGCAAGGCAGATTCCCCTTGAGAAAGCGCGAGAATCCCTCTTGCCGACGACAACCCAGAGCTTGCGTTTGGTTCACCGGAACCGCGGATAGCTCTTAGACGCGGCCGGAGCGCGCAAGGGTATCGCCGCGGCGAACCCCGGCCGCTCCGGTCAACCGTTTTTCATGGTTTCGCCGGCCGGCGCCGGACTTAATGACCGGCGACCTCCACGATTGCGCTGTCCGGCCCGCTCCAGGCGGCCGCTCCGTCGTGGCTCAATTGCTGCTTTTGGTCGTCCCAGTGCAGCCGCGTGACGGAACCCGCGCCCTTTTCGTAGGCATAGGTCGTTCCGTCGTCCGAGAAAAGCGTGAAGCTGCCATCCGCGCCGGGGTAGACGCGCACCTTGGCAATGGCCTGCGCCTGGTGGGTGCTCTCTACCGGAACGCCGAGGGGAACGATCGAACCTGCCCGCACGAACAGAGGCAGCGTATCGATGGGCGCCTCAACCGCGATCGTCTGGCCGCCCTTCACGCGCTCCTGGGTCCAGTAGTTGTACCAGTCGGTCCCGGCCGGAAGATACACCTGGCGGCTGGTCGCGCCCTGCTCCGTGACCGGCGCCACCAGGAAGGCGGGGCCGAACATGTATTCGTCGCGCAGGTCGGCCACGTTTGGATCGTTGGGGAAATCCAGCGGCAAGGCCCGCATAAACGGCGCGCCGGTGAGCCAGGTCTGGTAGCCAAGCGAGTAGATGTAGGGCATCAACTGGTAGCGCAGGCGCAGATACTTCTCCAGAATCGGCTCAGCCTGCTTCCCGTAGGACCAGACCTCGTTGGCCGGCCGGCTGCCGTGGGTGCGAAAGATGGGCAGGAAAGCGGCGTACTGGAACCAGCGCGTGTAAAGTTCCGGATAATCGTCGTAGTGGCCCACGTTGGCGCGCGCGTCCGAGGGGTCCAGCAGCGGCGTGTGAGCCGGCTTGTGCTCGCCAGGCAGATACTGCCAGCCGCCGGTGTCGTTCGACCAGTAGGTGATTCCCGAAGCCGCGAAATCCAGGCCGGTGGGAATCTGCCGCTTGAGCGTGTCCCAGGTGGGATAGATGTCGGAGGACCAGAAGATGGCCCCATTCGCCTGTGCGCCTGTGTAGGCGTCGCGCGAAAGAATCAGCGCCCGCTTGCCTGGCTCGTCCTTGCGGAAGCCGTCATAAAGCGCCGCGGTGTGGAAGAGCGGATAGACGTTGAAGAACTGCGTGCCGGGCCCGACGTGCAGGTAGCTGCCGTTGGGAGGCAGATCGGGCTCGGTCTCGTCGGCCCACAGCGAGTCGAAGCCCTTGCCGAGGATGTTCTCGTGAATCGTCTTCCAGTACCACGCGGCGGCCTCGGGATTCGTGGTGTCGATGTCCGACCCGGCCCGGTCATACGGCAATCCATTGATCGGCGTGCCGTCGGCCTGGTGGATCAGCCAGCCCTTCTTGAGCAGCTCGGCATAGTACCGGTCCTCGGGCACAAAGCGCGGCCACACGCTGATCATGGTCTCGAAGCCCATCGCGTGCAGTTGCTTGTTCATGGCCGCGGGATCGGGCCAGAACTTGGAGTCCATGTCCATCTGCCCCATTTTGGTGTAATAGAACCAGTCCACCACCATCACGTCGGCCGGCAGATGGCGGTCGCGATAGCCCTGCGCAACGTCCAGCACCTCCTTCTGGCTGGCGTAGCGCTGCTTGCACTGGATATACCCATAGGCCGCCTTGGGCAGCATGTGCGTGGGTCCGGTCAACAGCCGGTAGCCGGCATAAATCTCGTCGGCCGTGTCGCCGGCGATCACGAAGAATGAAACCCGGTCGCCCACCTGCGAGGTCCACTTGGTCTGCTCGTTGAAGCCCGGCTCGAAGGTCGTCTTCGACGGGTTATCCCACACCAGCCCATAGCCCTTGTTGGTCACCAGGAACGGCACGCACGTGCTGGGAGCGGCCGTGGCCAGATAATCGTTCCAGCAGCGCACGGCGTGGCCGCGATGATCGAGAAATCCCTCGTGATTCTGTCCCAGCCCGTAGTAGTGCTCGTCGTCGGGCGAAACAAAGGTCGCGCCCACGGTGTAGAACTCCGCGTCGGTCGGCCGGCGGTCGCGCAGCACATCGGCCGTGCCGTCCTTGGTATTGGGCGCCGCCTGCGACCAGCCGGTCATCTCCAGCAGCGTCTTGCCCTCCGGCGTGCGCAGCGTGATGTGCGCGCCCGGCACCGAGCCGTTGAAGTATTTGCCGATGTCCACCTGCGTCTGCACCGGCGGCTCGGTCGAGGGCTGGTCGCGGTCCACGGTGGCCACAATCCGGCCCGACTTGTAGGTGTCGGCCCACTGCGTCTGGCTTGCGCTCCAGCCGGCCGCCGCGGGCGCGGCCACAAAGCCGTAGCCGGGAGCAGCGAGCGCAGGATCGTGCTTCAGGCTGAGCGTCACGCGCAGAATATTCGGCGCATACGGCTCCAGCACAATGGTTTCGCCCTTGCGGTCGAGTTCCAGACGCTGGGTGGGAGATTGCGCGAGAGTGGAGCCGGCGGCGAGAACGATTCCGGCAAAAACTGCAAGTACCGCTGAAGACCTTTGCATGAAAACTCCGTAGGCAGCGCGGGCGCATGAGAAAACGCCGCGATCATGAGTGTAAACCGATTCACTTGCACCTTTCCAACGCAATGCCCGGTGAGCCTTCCCTTGCGAGAGCCGCCATGCCGGGAAGCGATTACGATGTATCGTGGCTCAAATGAAGTTGGTCTGGCAATCGAAGTTGGTGCTGCTGGTGGTCCTGCCCTTTGCGGGCGCCGGGGTGGTCCTTCAAACCCACTGGTGGGCGACGCAATCGGCTCCGGTGGCCATCTGGACGGTGGGCCTCAGCCTGCTCCTGGCGCTCGTGGTCCTGAAGCTGCGCGCGGCCACATCCGGAGGCGCTTTTGCCGGCGCGGTGCTCACCGCCAGCCTCATGTTTTCCACCGCGATCTTTCCCTACCGGCCCTGGCTGACGGCCTTGGTCCCGGTGCTGGCGGTCTCACTCCTCGCTTACTGCGCCACCCGGCTGGGCCGTGGACAAAAGGAACGGCTGGGCACGGCGGAGAAGCGCCACGGGCGCACCGCCTCCCAGGTCGCCGCCAATCTGGGCGTCGCCGCGCTCGTCTCCAGCGAATTCACCCAATCCTGGTTGGCCAACACCGGCTGGTTTTCTTCCGCGGGAGAGCCTGTCTTTGCCCTGGGGCTGGCGGCGCTGGCCGAGGCCGCCGCGGACACGGTTTCTTCCGAGGTGGGCCAGGTGCTGGGCGGCCGGCCGCGCATGATCACCACTTGGCGTCCGGCCGAACCCGGCACGGACGGAGCCATCAGCGCAGCCGGCACGCTGGCTGGGATTGTTGCCGGCGCACTTGTCGCCTGCGCCGGAACTCTGGCTCTGCGCGGCGGCCTGACCCTGTTCTGGGTCAGTTGCGCGGGCGGCGTCTTCGGCCTCTTCTTCGACAGCCTGCTGGGAGCCACACTGGAACGCCGCGGCTGGCTCAACAACGATGGTGTGAATTTCCTGTCGACAGCCAGCGCGGCGATCTTCGCGCTGGGACTGCTGACAATCGTTCCTCATCCCTGAGGAGATATCGCACCCGGCTGACTTGTTGACTCGCTGACCTGCTGACTCGCTAATGCCGCGCAGCGGCAGCCAACCTCGCTTCAATGCAGATGCATCCGCCACGCCGTATAGCTGAGAATCTCGTGGGCAATCCGATCGAAATCCCTCGAGCCGCCTTCGACAGCCACGCGCGGCCGCGGCGAGGTAAGCACGCGCAAGCCGTCCGCGGCGCAGATCTCATGAATTCTGAACAGATGCGTCCCGTCGCTGACGATTACCAATTGGCGCAGCCCGTTGGCGCGGGCAATCACGGCGATGCGGCGGGCTGAATCCTCGGTATTGCGGCTCTGGGTCTCGGCGATGATGGCCTCTTCGGGAACACCCATGCCCATCAGGTACTCGCGGCCCACTGCGCCTTCTGAGTACTCGTCTCCGCCGCCGCCGCCCAGGGTGATGATGAGCGGAGCGATGCCCCGATGATAGAGAGCGAGTGCGTGGTCCAGCCGGGCGCGGTACACCGGGGAAGGTCTACCGTCATACTCGGCCGCGCCAAAGACTCCGATCGCGTCCGACGGCGCCGCCTGATCCTGGCCGGCATAGTTCTCAATCTGCACATAGACCCAGCGGCCCCAGCCCGCAACTCCCACAGCCAGCGCCAGCAGCACAAAAAGCGCGGCGCGCAGCGTCCAGTTGCGGTCTTTCGGCCCGCGCGGTCTGTGATTTTTCCGGCGCCTCATACAGAACCTTCGGTTCAGGGGTTAGGGAGTAGATGCCGATATTCAATTCATTGGCACACTGATCGTTCATTCTGGATTGACTAACCCCTAATCCCTAACCCCTATTCCCTATTCCCTATCTCTGCAATACCATGACAATTTCATGCGTGGGAATGGCGCCCTCGCGCAGAATCTCCCAGAGCCCCGGTCCCAGCGAGAGATCGACGATGGTAGTTGGCTGCGAGTGCCCCGTCGGACCGCCATCCACAATCAGCGGAATGCGGTCGCCAATCTGGTCGCGGACGCAGGCTGCGTGCGTGCACTCCTCCGCACCCTGCAGATTCGCCGAGGTGGCCGTGATCGGCAGCCCGAAGCGCTCCACCACGGCACGCGGAATGGCGGCATCCGGCACGCGCAAGGCCACGTTGCCGGTGTTGGCCGTCGAGCGCAGGGGCAGCTTGGTCCCGGCGCGGACGATGATCGTCAGCGGCCCCGGCCAGAAGCGCTCCGCCAGCTTGTCCAGCAGCGGGTCCGTGTCGCGCGCCAGTTCGTAGGCCTGCGCCAGCGAAGAAATCAGCAGCGAGAGCGGCTTGTGCTTCTGGCGCTTCTTGATCTGGTAAATCCGCTCCACTGCGTGCAGGTTTACCGGATCGACCGCCAGGCCGTAAAAGGTGTCGGTCGGCAGCGCAACTACATCGCCCTTGCGCAGGCAGGAGACGATGTAGTCGATCCGGTCCGGTTGAGGCTCATCGGGATGGACGCGCAAGATCTCCGCGGACAAGAAGGTCTACCTCAGTTCCCTTGAGCGTTCTTACTGTTGCAGTGTTCCCCGGCCCATGCAGTCCGCCATTTCGCGCCTGAAGCAAAAAAACCGCCGGGACCACAAGAGCACATCTGCCGCTTGAACGCCACAAAGACGGAAGCTATCACAGCACCAGCTTCGGTGCAAGTTGGACCGCGGCGCCCGCCTGCCCACAAGCGCGCAGACAGACTAGAATCGCGCTAGAGAGAAGACGGTCCGCCAAGATGCCTGTCCGCATTGTACAGAGTAAGCAGAATGCCCGCCTGAAAGAACTGCGCCGCGCGCTGGCCCACCCCGGCCGCGACTCCAGCGATGGGCGCGCCCTGGCCGGGATCGAGGGCCCGAAGCTGCTGGAAGAGGCCCTCCGCGCCGGCCTGCGCATCGATTGCGTCTTTGCGGCCGAGGGCGCCGAGCGCCTGCTGGAGCCGCTCGCGCTTCCCCAGGAGACTGAAATTCTGCTCCTGCCCAGGGAACTGCTCGACTCCGCCCTGGCCACTGAGACTCCCCAGCCCATCGCCGCGCTGGTCGAGACGCCCGATTGGTCTTGGGAACACATTCTCAACCCCAGCCAGAAAAAACCGCTGCTTGTGGTGCTGGGCGCGCTCCAGGACCCCGGCAATCTTGGAACCATCCTCCGCTCCGCCGAGGCCTTCGGAGCCGATGGCGTCCTCAGCCTGCCCGGAACCGTCAGCGCCTGGAATCCCAAGGCCGTCCGCGCCTCCGCCGGCAGCGTCTTTCGCCTTCCCCTGCTCGCGGTCAGCGCCGAGGAGTGCTTTGCGCGGCTGCTGAAAGCGGGCGTGAAGATCTTCGCCACCTCCGTGCGCGAGGCCCAGCCAGCCGATCGGGTCGATCTGGCCGTCCCGGTCGCCCTGCTCATCGGCAATGAAGGCAACGGCGTGTCGGACGATCTGGCCGCCCAGGCGCACGGCGCCATCACCATTCCCTGCCCTGGCCCGGTGGAGAGCCTCAATGCCTCGGTCGCCGCCAGCGTCCTGCTCTATGAGGCCTCCCGCCAGCGCGCAGCCCTCGGCGGCAAGCCCCATCGCCATCGGGGAGGGCCGCGATGAGCCTCTTCGACGGCGAACCCGAAGGCCCCAAAGGCACGCTCCGCACCGCGCCCCTGGCCGAGCGCATGAGGCCGCGCAGCCTGGAGGAGTTGAGCGGCCAGGAGCACCTGGTCGGCCCCGGCAAGCCGCTGCGCGTCCAGATCGAGCGCGACGATCCCAGTTCCATGATCTTCTGGGGCCCTCCCGGCGTGGGCAAAACCACCCTGGCCAAGATCATCGCCGAGACCACCCGCGCCAGCTTCATCGAGTTCTCCGCCGTCATGAGCGGCATCAAGGAGATCAAGCAGGTGATGGCCGCGGCCGCGCAGGCCTCGGAGATGCACTCCCGCACCATCCTCTTCGTCGACGAGATTCACCGCTTCAACAAGGCCCAGCAGGACGCCTTTCTGCCCTACGTCGAGCGCGGAACCATTCGCCTCATCGGCGCAACTACTGAGAATCCCTCCTTCGAGATCATCTCCGCGCTGCTCTCCCGCTGCCGCGTCTACGTGCTCGAGCCGCTCGCCGAGGAGCAGATCGCCGCGCTCCTGCGCCGCGCCCTCGAAGACCGCGAACGCGGCCTCGGCGCGCTCGAACTGACCGCCGACGACGACGCCCTCCAGCTCATCGCCAGCTACTCCAGCGGAGACTGCCGCAACGCCTACAACACCCTCGAAGTCGCCGCGCAACTGGCCCAGTCCCAGGCCGAAAGCAAACACATCGACCGTGCGCTGGCCGGCGAAGCCGTCCAGCAGCGGGTGCTCATCTACGACAAATCCGGCGAAGAGCACTACAACCTGATCTCCGCGCTCCACAAGAGCGTCCGCAACAGCGATCCCGATGCCGCGCTCTACTGGCTGGGGCGCATGTTCGCCTCCGGCGAGGACCCGCTCTACCTGGCCCGTCGCGTGGTGCGCATGGCCGTCGAAGACATCGGCCTGGCCGCGCCGGAAGCGCTCAACCTCTGCCTCTCGGCCAAGCAGGCCATGGAGTTTCTCGGCTCGCCGGAAGGCGACCTGGCGCTGGCCGAGGCGGTGGTCTATCTCTCCCTCGCGCCCAAGTCGAACTCGGTCTACACCGCCTACGGCGCCGTGCAAGCGGAGATCGAGCACACCCGCCAGGAGCCCGTTCCCTTGCACCTGCGCAATGCGCCCACCCGCCTGATGAAGGAACTCGACTACGGCAAGGGCTACCGCTACGCCCACGACGAAGAAGGCCGCGTCGCCGACATGGATTGCTTGCCTGACTCCCTGCGCGGCCGCAGCTATTACCAGCCCACCCAGGAAGGCCGCGAAAAGCTGCTGGCCCAGCGCATGGAAGAGATTCGGCGAATTCGCGCTGGCAAACACGGCGGAAGCTGACTCGTTTTCGCACGAGAATCCTCTTGAGCAAATCAACGAATCTTCAGAGAATCGTAGTAAACTCGCGTCAAACGGGCCAAGCGGGCTCCGTGCTGAGCTTCTCGAACCTTCCCCAGGAGGACGGATATGAGCGACAACCCAACCTTCATTCCCTACATCGTGGTCAGCAACGCTGCTGCCGCCATCGACTTCTACAAGGCGGCCTTTGGAGCAGTAGAACTGGCCCGCCACGCAGCTCCCAACAGCGACAAACTGATGCACGCCAGCCTGAGCATCAACGGCGGCGTCCTGATGATGAGCGACGACTTTTCCGCTTCCATGGGCGGCAAATGCCTGACGCCCGAAACGCTGGGCGGCAGCCCGGTCACCTTCCATCTTGTGGTGAAGGACGCCGACGCTGTCTGGGCGAAGGCCCTGGCCGCCGGCGCCGTGGTCACCATGCCCCTGGCCGACCAGTTCTGGGGCGACCGCTACGGGCAGTTGCGCGACCCATTCGGGCATAACTGGTCCATCGGCCAACCGATCGTCAAGCGGACCCATGCCGAGATCGAGGAAGCAGCCAAGACGGCCTTCACAGTGTAGGAGCCTGAGTTCAGCGGGGAATGAGCGTGTGTGTCCTCAACCCCGCTGGCCTCTCAATCGGGATATTTCACCGAACACCCGTAGGATCGCGTATACGGCGTGCCGATGGGCTTGCCTGCCATGGCCTCGGTAAGCGCGTCTGAGACGTAGTTCCGCGCCCCGCGCACATCCTCAGGATCGGGCGTGGGCCGGTCGTCGATGGCCCCTGCGTAGATCAGCTTCCCCTCCGGATCGATCACGAACATCTCCGGCGTGGTCTTGGCGTTGTAAAGATGGCCGAGCTTGCCTTCCGGGTCCATCAGGACCGCCGTCGGAGCGGCATGGACCTGTTCCAGATATGCATTTTCCTGGCTCGGCGTGACATAGCCCTGGTGGCCGGGAGCCGAAGAGATGACCGTGAACCAGACCACGCCCTTCGCGGTCCATTCCTTCTGCAAGACCTGCATATTGCCGGAAACATAATGCTTCCGGGTGAAGGGGCAGCCCTGGTTGTGCCACTCGAGCACCACGTATTTGCCGCGATACTGCTCCATAGATTCCCGCTGGCCGCGAGAATCGGTGGCAGTGAAGGCCGGAACGGGCGCGCCCACGCGCACTGCCTGCGCATTCCCTAAAGGAGATGCCAGTGCGGCCGCAAGAACCGCGCACGATAAGATGCGGGATAGAGAGATCATGAGAGTTAACCTCCTGAGGGGAATTCAGACGATCAACCGTTCAAAATTTCCGGCTTACCTGAGATTGGACGGGGCAGGATTCGCCTGGGTTGCAGCCTTCGGCAGCTTGCCTAACGCATCGGTCACAATCCCCGGCGTCAGCACTTCGGGAAGCATCTGCGGCTCGCTCTGGCCCGGCGTGTAGAGCGCATAGGCCGGAACCCCGCTGCGGCCCAGTGTGGTCAGGGCCTGCGTGATCGCTTCGTCGTGCCGCGTCCAGTCGGCCTTTAGCAGAACCACGTTTCTCGCCTGAAAAGCCTTCACCACCTGGGGCTGGTCCAGCGCCACCCGCTCATTCACCTGGCAGCTCAGACACCAGCTTGCGGTGAAATCCACAAAGACCGGCTGCCCTGCCACAAGCGAACGGCTCAGCGCCTCCTGCGACCACGGCTGCCAGGCACTGCGTGCGGCAGACTCCGAATCAGGCTTGCCTGCTTGACCCGTCTGTGCGGGCGTCTCCTTGGCCATCTGCTGGCCGTAAACCGCCAGCCCCACCACCCCCAACAGGATCAGAGCGGCGACAATTGCAGCCCAGCGCTTCGCCGGCCAGCGGCCCAAGAACCATCCGGCCATGGCCAACAGCAGAAAACTCGCCAGCAGCGTAGCCAGAACGCCCGCGCCATAGGCCCCCGCCAGCACCCACGCCAGCCAGATCACCGTGGCAAAGATGGGGACTGAAACAGCCTGGCGCAATACCTCCATCCACGCGCCCGGCTTCGGCAGCCATCGCGTCCAGGCCGGCTGCAGCGTCAGCGCGACATAGGGCGCGGCCAGCCCCAGCGCCAACGCCGTAAACACCGCAAAGGTGACCGCCGGCGGCTGGGCCAACGCGTAGCCGATGGCCGCTCCCATGAAAGGCGCGGTGCATGGCGTGGCCACCACCACGGCCAGCACGCCGGTAAAGAAGCTGCCCGTGTAGCCCTGTTTTTGAGCAAGCGAACCGCCCGCGCTGGTCAGCGTCAATCCGATCTCGAATTGCCCGGCCAGCGAAAGTCCGAGAAAGAACAGCAGCCCGGCCATGAGCGATAAGAAAACCGGCGACTGGAACTGGAATCCCCAGCCCAGCGTGGCGCCCCCTGCCTTCAGCCCCAGCAGCACGGCTACCAGCACCCAGAAGGAGACCAGAATGCCGGCGGCATAGACCAATCCATGCGCCCTGAGCTTGTGCAGTTCCTTGTGGCCCGAGTGCACCAGCGCCAACCCCTTGAGGAAGAGAACGGGAAAGACGCAAGGCATCAGATTCAAAAGCAGCCCGCCCAGAAAGGCCAGGCCGGCGGTCCGCGCCAGCAGCGCCCAAGAGAGCGACGGCAAAGCAACCGCGCCGGGCTGCGCCGCAATCTCGAAGGCCCGCCCGCCCGAAAGCTCCAGAACTCCCTTCAACTGTGCGGGATTGGCGGCAAGGTTCGCGTCCTTCTTGAGGTCAAGCACAAAACCCTTGGTTGTCGGAGTGACCTTTTGCGGCGATGGATTGTCGAGAATGTCCTGGTCGGCCGGAAAGAAGACGGCCTCTTTCTCGCGCGCTCCGGTCTCAACGCCCAGGCGAAACCCATCCTTCGTGGGCTCGAAGGCAGCCTTGAAGCTCGCCGGCAGAGGCTTGGGAAGCGACTTCGCCAGGCGCTTCAACAGCTCCGCATCCAGCGTGGACCCGGATGCGACCGGGGGCTCCTTGGCGAGCAGGTGGATCTTGACCTGCAATTCCGCCTTGCCCGGAATGCAGACCTCGCGGCACACCAGCCAGTCGACTTTGGCATCCAGAACGGCCGGGCCGTCTTTTACGGTTTCCGCAACCTGGAGCTGCATCGGAAACAGGACTTCGTCTTCGTAGCCGAAATCCATCAATGGCCCGAGCGGCAGGCGCTTGGGCGCGGGAAACTCCATCGCGCCGGCAGTTACGCCGTCGGGAAGCGTCCAGCGAATGTGCGGCGGCTCGCCGGAGTCGCCCGCATTCTTCCAATAGATATGCCAGCCCGGCTCCAGTTTGAAATACAACCCGGCGACATTGTTCCCCGCAGGATAAAGCTGGTCCTCAGGCACCACAAGCTGCACGCGCAGATGCGCGGCATCGGCGGTACTGGACGCAGCCAGCACGGGCAAACCCGCGGCAAGCATGAACAAGAACGCGAAAATCAAACGGGAAGGTCGCATGGCAGGGGAACGATGACTCCTGATCGTTGGACTCAGTGTATCGAACGATGGTCGCAACGAGTTCCCGGTTTCATTGCCGCGGGTGTAAATCCCACCGCGCCGCATGTCGCCGATAGATGCAGTCGTTCTGTACGCACTTGACGCCGGCGGCGCGGGCGCGGGCCACGGCCTCTTCGTGAATCACATCGTCCTGCAGCCACAGATATGGAATGCCCAACCGGATCACATCGTCCACGATGGGCGGAACGTGCTCCGAGGAGCGAAATACGTCCACCAGGTCGATGCCTGCGCCGGCCTGCTTGCGCGCGGCGGCCTGCGCCGCGTCCAGGTCCGGGTAACACGGGAGCCCGAGAACCTCGCTCAGCGCCGGATTGACAGGGAGCACATGGAAGCCGTTGGCAATCAGATAGTGCCCGATGCGATTGCTTGCGCGCCCAGTCTTGTCGCTCATACCGACTACGGCGATGGTCCGCGCCATGCTCAGCATCTCGTCGATGATGGATGGATCGTTGCTCATGGTTCCCTTGAATCCTGAGACATTGGGCGGTTCCCCGCTCCTTCGCCAGAAAAAGGCGAAAGGAGAGTGCGCCGCCTAGTCCCTAGTCCCATAGCCCCTTAGTCCCTAGTCCCTGCTTCACACGTCCAGATCGTCGTCCGCCTCGGCGACCACGGCGGTACCGCGCCGCTTGGCCAGCAGATACCCGCGCAGAAACGGCTCCAGATAGCCATCGAGCACCTTGTCCACGTCGCCCACTTCCACCTTGGTGCGGTGATCCTTGGCAATGCGGTAGGGCTGAAGCACATACGACCGGATTTGCGAGCCGAAGTTGATCTCCAGCTTCGAGTCTTCCAGCTTCTTGCTCACCGCGCGTTTCTTTTCCAGCTCGTACTCGTACAGCCGCGAGCGCAGCATCTTCATCGCCTTGTCGCGGTTCTTGTGCTGCGAGCGCTCGTTCTGGCAGCAGACCACAATTCCCGTGGGCAGGTGGGTCATGCGCACGGCGGAGTCGGTGGTGTTCACGTGCTGTCCGCCCTTGCCGCCGGAGCGGTAGGTGTCGATGCGCAGGTCATCCAGTTTCAAATCCACATGGATGGACTCATCGATCTCCGGCGAAACGTAGACCGAGGCAAACGACGTGTGCCGCCGCTTGGCCGAGTCGAAGGGCGAGATGCGCACTAGGCGGTGCACGCCGCTTTCGCCGGCCAACATGCCAAATGCGTTCTCGCCGAGGATGGTGAAGGTGGCCGACTTGATGCCCGCCTCTTCGCCGTCCTGGTAGTCGTTGATCTCGGTTTTGAAGCCCTGCTGCTCGGCCCAGCGCAGGTACATGCGCATGAGCATCTCGGCCCAGTCCTGGCTCTCCGTCCCGCCGGCGCCAGGATGAACGGTGACGATGGCGTTGAGCGGATCGGCCTCGCCGTTGAGCATGGTGCGGGCTTCCAGTTCCTCATTGAAGGCGGCCAGGGCCTTGATGTCGCGCTCAAGATCGGCGAGCACGTCCTCGCCCTCGCGCGCCAGCTCGAAGTAGGCCTCGATGTCGCCCGAGCGGCGCATCAGTTCCTCATCGTCGGCGACGAGGTTTTCCAGGCGCTTGCGATCGCGCATCAGCGGCTTGCTGGCGTCAGGGTTGCTCCACATGGCCGGATCGGCCAGCTTGGTTTCTATTTCAGCGAGTTCCCTGCGGATGCGGGCAGGGTCAAAGATACTCCCGCAGGTCGCGCACTTGATCGCGCACGGGAGCATAGGCGAATTCGAGATCGTTCAACGACATGCTCTAGGACCTGACTTTGCTTTGAGGTGTGAGACGGGGTCTTCTGGATCGATTCTTAGATTATCACTAGACTGGCGCGCGGCCTATCTCTTAACCTGCCAGCGGGAATCGAGGCCCCGATTCCTCAGCGTGGACCGGGGCGCCTTTCTGAACTTGATTTGTGTCCACGTTTGTGTACATAATGACGGATAGGTCATGGCGGGCAAGGAACTCGAATTCGAGTGGGACGAAGCCAAGGCCAGAATCAATCTGGAGAAGCACAGGGTTTCGTTTCTGACCGCCGCCGCGATCTTTTCGAACGAGCGGCTGGAGCGCATTGACGACCGCGAGGAGTACGGCGAGTTGCGCTGGATCGCTCTGGGGCGCGTTGACGACGAGGTTTATCGCGTTGTCTTTACCTGGCGCGGCGAAAACCTGATTCGCCTTATCAGCGCCCAGAAAGCGAGCAAAGATGAACGGGAAATCTACTATCGTCAAACATTCGCTGAGTGAGATCGCAGCCATGCGTGAGCTTGGCGAAGACCGGACCGGCTCGGATGCCCCGGAGGCTGCGTCGCTGGGAGCGGAGTTCTGGAAATCCGCGCGGGTGGTTGTGCCGAATGGAAAAACCTCCGTACACCTGCGCCTCGACAACGATGTGGTTGAATGGTTCCGGGCCTGCGGCAAAGGACACTTGACTCGCATGAATGCCGTTCTCAGAGCATACGTCGAAGCGCAGAAGTAACCACCTGCCCCTGTTAGTATGATGTCCGTGTTCCAAGGTTCATCTCCAATCGTGCAAGTTGTGCTGGTCTCCCCTCCTGACAACGAGTGGATCAAGCTTATTGTGTCTCTTGGAGTCGGCGTTATAGTTGGGGGCATCCTTGGGGTCGTTTCAGCACTGTTTCTGGAACCGATGAAAGTCAAAAAACTACGGAGGATTCAGGCCGATGAAGCCCGTGAACTCATCTACGAAGAACTTGGTGCAATCTTTACTGCTTTGAATCTGACGCTTCATATGGGAGACGCGGCTTGTGTGGCTTTTGTAAAGCGTATGCCGACTCAGCGGTATGATTACTATTTCAAGGACCGAAGAGAAGTGTTCTATGCGATTCCGGACTGTCATGGCGTGTGGGCTCTTCACGCTCAGTTGGGCTTGAATCGGGAGCCTGAGGCAATTGCCAAATATGGGGCTAAACATGCGGTCGGTGAAATGCTCAGCGCATTCGAGTTTGCGATGTCTGAGGGCGAAGTGGACAAAGATCTCATCGAAACAGTGCGAAAGAAGCAGCTAGCCAAGGCGGACGAGCAAGGCGGACGCCTAATGGACCATATTCGGAAAGGTCCAAAGATGTAAAACCTAGATGCATCATTTTAGGGGACATTGGTGCGGTACTGTGTTCCAATCGCCAACGCGGTGCTACGCCACCTTAATCTCATCGAGCAGATCGGGGGGGACAATCCAGCACTTTGAGCAGCTTGACCAGCGCCAAAGGAGGCTTGGTCTTGCCGTTCTCGTAGCGTGAGAAAGCATTGAGGACGGCACCTCCAAAGATTTCGGCTGCCAGAGCAATGGCCACCCGCTAACGCAGCATCTTTCTTCCCGCCCAACCCACAATTCCCGCGCCGAGCAGGACACAGGCCCAGCCAAACAGGTCGCCATGCGCGGTGTAGAAGGTCACATCGTCGCGAAAGCCGAACTCGGCGGGCAGCGCGTCCACATGGTGGCGGGGAATGCTCTGCCGCACCCGCCCGTAGGGATCGATCACCGCGGTGACGCCGTTGTTGGTGTCGCGCAAAATCCAGCGCCGGTTTTCGATGGCGCGCATCCGCGCCATGTTCAAATGCTGCCAGGGCGCGCTGGTGTCGCCGTACCAGCCGTCGTCGCTGATGTTCACCAGCACCTGGGCGCCCAACTCGGCAAACTCCCGCACCTCGTCGGCAAAGACCGCCTCGTAACAGATGAAGACTCCGTAGCGATGTCCGTTCAGCCGGAAGATCTTGCGTTCGTCGCCGCGCGTGAACGACGAAACCCGCCCGGTGAGCTTGTGGGCAAAGAAGAGCAGATCCTTGAAGGGAATGTACTCGCCGAAGGGAACCAGGTGAATCTTGTCGTAGCGGCCCGCGCGCGCACCGCTGGCGCCCATCACCAGCGCGGAGTTATAGTCGCGCCACGTCTGATCTTCCTCAGAGAAATCCATTCCCAGGCTGCCCACCACCAGCGGCGCCTGTTCCTGACGGGCAATCGCGCCCAGAGCCTGCTGGAAGCGCGGGTCGGCCTCGACAAACGGCGCGGGCGACTCAGGCCATGCCACCAGATCGGGATGCGTCGGATAGGGCGGACAGACAATTTCTCCCATGGGAGCGTCGGTCTGGGGAATTCCGGCGATATAGCGCTTGCACTGCTCTCCGGCCAGGCGAGCGAATTCGGCAATATGCTGATCCCATTCGCCGGGGCCTGACCATCGATTGTCGGCGGCTACGTCCAGATTGGGCTGCACCAGCACGGCCGTCGCCGTGGGCGCCGGACGGGGCGGCGCAATTGTCACGCCCGCGCCTCCCACCATCAGCAGAATCGCTCCGGCTGCTCCCCAAACGCGCCGTCCCGAAGAGCGGTCCAGCAGCAGCCCGCCGGTCACCAGCGCATTGACGGCAACCAGCACAAAGCTGATGCCGTAGACGCCGGTCCAGGGCGCCAGTTGATTCACCAGCGTGTTGTCCACCTGCGAGTAGCCGAGCTGGTCCCACGGGACCGATGTAATACGCGAGGCGGCCAGCTCCAGCGCGGTCCACAGGATGGGCGCGGCGGCCAGCGCCAGCCGGGTACTGCCCGTCACCCGGCGCACCAGCGCCACGCAAAGGCCGAAAAAACCAAAGTAGAGGCCCAGCACCAGGCTGTATCCCATCAGCAGCAACAGCGGCGCAAACGGCGGCATATCGCCATAGCGGGACATGGTGTCGCGGACCCAGTAGCAGTTGCCCATGTACCACAAAAAGCCGCAGAGATAGGAGAGCAGGAAGGCGCGGCGCAAGGGACGCGGCTGGCTCGTGCACGCCGGCGAAAGCACCGCGCACAACAGCGGCACCAGCCCGAACCACGCGAAAACCGTTCGCCAGACCGGAAGCGGACCGGCCAGCGGAAACGGCAACTCCAGCAAGCCGGCGGAAAGGCCCGCGGCTGCCCATAACTTCCAGGCTCCAGACTTCCAGGACGCGCGCTGCATACAGGGCCGAGTCTATAGCATCCGGCTCGCCGGGCAGAAATCCGCCCAATCGCACAGCAGCTTCTATTGGAGGCCAGCTCTTGCCCGATTCTCCCATTTTTTGGGGTAAACAGCGAGTCATCCGCACCTTGCGCCCTTGACTTTCTCCCCTGGGCGCCCATCCGACCGGCGCCGGCCGCGCTACAATCGTGTTTATGCAACTTGCCATCTTCGCCATGCGGCTGCTTGAAGTGATGTTCTTTCTCGGCCTCGCCGGATCGACCGTCGTCGTAGTCATCAGCTTCTTTGAAGATGGGAAAGAACTCTTCGGCAAAGATTGATGCTGACCCGTTCTGGCCGGGAGCACGCCGTGCTCCGTATTCGATTGACTCTTCGTTGATTCGGACATAGACTCAGCGCAGGGCGAACGAAGATTTTTTCTCTCCCTGCATCCCAGAAAGCCGGCCGTTGCACCGGCAACGTAACGATGGCATCCTCCCGAACGACCGTAGCCCCACCTTCCGACCGCGTCCGGCTTATCGTGGCATCCTCCGTGATGCTCACGTTCATCTCCTTTTGGCGCGCCGCCGCTATCGTACTCAACGATCTGGGATCGTCGGCCTTTTACGCCGGGGGCATCGCCGAGCAGGCGGTGGGTGCGGCCGCTCCCTGGTTCATCCTCGGGATCATGCTCTTCAGCTTCGCGGTGCGCGCGGTCTACGTCGAAAGCTGTTCGATGTTCACCCGCGGCGGTGTCTACCGCGTGGTCAAGGAGGCCCTGGGCGGCACCTTCGCCAAATTGAGCGTCTCCGCCCTGATGTTCGATTACATCCTTACCGGGCCGATCTCCGGCGTCTCCGCCGGGCAATACATTACAGGCTTGATGAACGAGCTGTTGAACGTGGCCAACAATAGCCACTGGCTTCCTCCGGCTCTGATGGACGCGCAGAACAATCCCTTCCAGTTCGATATGAATCACACCGCCGCTGTCTTCGCGGCGATCGTCACCATCTATTACTGGTGGCAGAACATCAAGGGCATCGAGGAATCCAGCGGCAAGGCTCTGCGGGTCATGCAAATCACCACGGTGATGGTGATCGTTCTCCTGCTCTGGGGCACGTATTCGGTCATTACCCGCGGCGCTCATCTGCCCCCTGCGCCCATCCCATCCAACCTCAAGTTCAGCGACGACGCTCTCGGCTTCCTCAAGGGAACGAAGCTGGTACCGCTCTTCGGCCTCTTCGGCATCCTCATGGCCTTCGGCCACTCCGTGCTGGCCATGAGCGGCGAAGAGAGCCTGGCCCAGGTCAACCGCGAAATCGAGCACCCCAAGCTCAAGAATCTCAAGCGCGCGGCGATTGTCATCGCCATCTACAGCCTGATCTTCACCGGCGGCGCCACGCTGCTGGCCTCCATGCTGATTCCCGCATGGGAGCGTACCCACATCTACCAGGACAATCTCATTGCGGGCCTGGCCATGTACATGGTGGGGCCCATGTTCTGGCGCATTGCCTTCCGAATCTTTGTCGTCCTGGTCGGCTTCCTGATTCTCTCCGGCGCCATCAACACCTCGATGATCGGCTCGACCGGCGTACTGATGCGCGTGGCCGAGGACGGCGTGCTCACCGACTGGTTCCGCAAGCCGCACCGCAAATTCGGCACTAGCCATCGCATCGTCAACCTGGTCTTCATCCTGCAGATGATCACCATCGTCGCCAGCCGGGGCAACGTCATCACCCTCGGCGAGGCGTACGCCTTCGGCGTCATCTGGTCCTTCACCTTCAACAGCCTGGCCATGCTGGTGCTGCGCTGGAAATATCATGGCGAGCGCGGATGGAAGGTTCCGCCGAATCTGCGCATCGGAAATTTCGAGATCCCCGTCGGGCTGCTCTCGGTCTTTCTGGTGCTGCTCTCCACCGCGATCGTGAACCTCTTCACCAAGTCGGTGGCCACAGTCAGCGGCATCGTCTTTGCTGCGGCCTTCTTCATCGTCTTCAGCATCTCCGAGCGAGAGAACCTGCGCAAGCACGCGCTGACCGCCCGGCAGATGAAGGACCAGTTCCAACTCGAGCACCAGGACACCGTCAGCCGGGAGTCGGCGGCCATCCGCCCCGGCGGCGTGATGGTGACCATGCGCGACGCCGCCAACCCCTTCGCTCTCAAGTGGACCCTCTCCCATACCAATACCGACGAGCAGGACGTGGTCGTGCTCAGCGTGCGCATGATGGGTGTTGGCGGTCCCGAATATCTGAGCGCCGTGGACCAGAGCTTCAGCGACCACGAGCAGATGCTCTTCACCAAGGCCATCTCCGTCGCCGAAAGCTTTGGCAAGAAGGTTTCTCTGCTCCTGGTTCCGGCCGGCGATGTCTTCGCCGCGCTGGCCCAGGGAGCAAACTCACTGGAAATCGACTCGGTCATCTCCGGAGTCTCCAGCAAGATGACCGCTGAGGAACAGGCTTACCACATGGGCCAGGCCTGGGAAGCGCTGGCGGAGCCAAAGCGGCAGTTCAACTTCTATGTCATCGATCCCGGCGGCGAGGCCAAGGTCTTTTACATTGGACCCCACGCGCCCAAACTGAGCCCCGACGACGTGCAACTGGTGCACCGCCTGTGGGTGAACATGCGCCGCGATCCATCCGTCCAGGATCTGCACCACAGCGACATCATCACCTATGCCCTCACCCGGCTGGCCGGCCAGTATGCCCGCGAAAAGCAGGAGATACTGCGCGACCTGCGCAATTATCGCGCCGCTGACTCGCCCGTCGCGCTGCGCCTCGGCCGCCATGACCTTCCCGGCGCGCCCTCCACTCCTCTTGCCCCCGGCCAGCCGCCGCGTCTTCCGCGCTAACTCCGCAATATAGGCGCGGCCCGCACAGCACCAGCCCACGGCGCCGGCCTTTCTTCTCTCAACTAATTCCCGCATTGCCGTGCTGGCCTGCCCGCGCCGTTCTTGGCGGAACGGAATCGCCTCCGGATCATCCGCTGCCCCTATCTTCCGCACAGTGAACCGCGGCAAAGATGCTGCCGCGAGGGCTGCTCCCGCACTGCCGCGAGCACCTATCCACATAGGTTGCGCTATTGCCCGAAATCGGGACAACCTTTCATTTCGGGAGCCTTCCTCAAGGAATGTTGCGTCCGTGTGGGAGATTTTTACTTTTTTGTTTGTAAATGAGTCTACAGTTGCGTATTGTGTTGCACAGGACGAGTGGTTGAGTCGTCCGTGATTGCCCACTTAGGCAAAGCGCGGACCGAACCACTTATGAGTACCTAATAGGAGGAACTGTGGGAGTTTCTGAGATTCTGGCACAAATTGACCGTGAGATTGCACAATTACAGCAGGCACGCTCTCTGCTGGGAGGGGACGCCGCCCCGGCGCCCAAGAAGGCCGCGGCAGCCCCCGCCGCCAAGAAACCCGCCAAGAAAAAGAGGAATCTGACCCCTGAAGGCCGGAAGCGCATCGCCGAGGCCGTCAAGCGGCGTTGGGCGGAACAGAAGAAGGCAGCTTCCGCAAAGTAGCTGGAACCACGGGAAGGTGATGGGCTGGCTCGGGGGCCAGCCCATCCTTTTGTTTTGCGCATTCTGGCAACACTGAACTCAGACTGTGAACACTTCCCCAGGCTCCCATCGCACCACCTGGAGGCTGGCGCCGGTAAGCGCCTCCAGTTCCTCGGGCGTGCCTTTCAGGATAGGAAATGTGCCAAAGTGAAGCGGAAGGACGACCTTCGGCGCCAGAAGCCGCGTTGCCAGCGCGGCCTCCTTCGGTCCCATGGTGAAATGCCCGCCGATGGGAAGCATCGCCACCTCGGGCCGGTATAGCTCGCGAATCAGTTTCATATCCCCGAAGACTGCGGTATCTCCGGCATGATACAGCACCGGGCCGTCCGCAACGGTCAGCACATATCCCGCCGCGACTCCCACATAGTGCGTCCCATCTTCATCCTGTGCTCCCGCCGAGTGCTTGGCCTCCACCATCGTCGCCGCCACGTCGTCCAGTTGCACCGTTCCGCCCAGATTCATCCCGATTGTCTGGGTTACTCCCTTGCTCGCAACATACGATGCCAGCTCATAGATGGCCACAACCGTAGAACCGTGCTGCGCGGCCACTGGCACTACATCGGAGATATGATCCCCGTGACCGTGAGTGAGCAGGATGTAATGAATCTTTTCGGGCAGGACAAAGCCCTTCGGATATTTTGGGTTCTGTGCAATATACGGATCGATGAGTATCTTTGTGCCCTTGCCGGTTTCTACCAGCACGGTGGCATGGCCCAGCCAGGTGATGCGCGTCCTCTTGAATGAACTCATGGTTCCTCCCTGGAAGAGTCTCAGCTTCTTCAAGCTCCTATCGGGTGACAATCACCTCGGAGACGCTGTCCTTTGCCAGAAACTGCTTCTGCGCCGACCAGCCGGCAAACAGGCGCTCGATGCTGCGGTTGGTAAAGGCGCGCTGGATGGGAAACGGCTGCGCCAACTGCACCTCGACATCGTCGCCGGCGGTAACATGAAAGCGGCAATGCACCGTCTCCTCGCCTTGCGTCCGCGTATGGAAAAAAGACAGCACCTGACCGCCGGGATTCATCGCGGAATACAGGTGCGCAACCACCGGCGCCACCAGGGGCTCGGGAAGATAGTCCAGAGCCGTCCACAACAGCACCACGTCGAAGGTGCGCCCGGAAAACTGCAAGGTCTGATCCAGAAAACCCTGGATATCCCAAACCTGGCCGCCGTCCTCGTCCGTTCCCCGCAGCCAGTTCCCGCTCCACGCATCGTAAACCAGGTCGGCCAGAAAGACGCTGTGCCCCAGCCCGGTAAGGTAATTGATGTTGGAAGGCGAAGTGTACCCGACATCGATCGCACGCAGGCCCGCTTCGCCATTGAGCCGTTTGCGCAGCGCCGCCCATCCGCCGGAGTGGCGCGGCACTCTCGGCCCAATCGAGCCCGCCGCTGAAGTCGGAGGTACGCTGTCCTGCTCTCTGTTAAACCAACGGCTAAACACCTTGAAACTCCCCCGCGATCGAGCGGATCACTGCTTGCCAGACCGGCGCATTGCACCGTCTCAAAAGATGCCGCCGGCGTGCGGAGCATTGGCTCCATCGGGTCCCTTGGCTACCGCCTGGGTCAGGTCCACCTTGCCGCGAAAAACGGCATTGTCCTCCACCGCCAAGCGCAGAGCGCGTATGTCGCCCTCCACCACGCAGCCGGAGCGCAATTCCACGCGTCCGCTGGCCACCACGTTGCCCTGGACCTGTCCCAGGATCAGCACGTCTTTGGCGGAAAGGTCGGCGGCTACATTTGCACTCGCTCCGATCGTCAACCGGCTCTCTGAGAGGCTGACTGTCCCCTCGACGCGCCCGTCCACAATCAAGTCTTCGCTGCCCTTTACTTCGCCGCAAATTACGACCGTCTTCCCGATGCGCGCGGGAGAATTCTCCACTGCCATGGCGTGATTCCTTCCGGAGCCTCAACAAGGCCCTGAACGCACTATACGCAACCCAGCCACACTGCTTCAATCGCGGAAACCGGAGAAGTACCACGGCGTCTAACAAAGCATGAGTCAGGAGATCACAGCGCGGGGAACTCATGTCCGCTAAACTATTGGTTGTGTGCAGCCTTTTTCCGTTCGTCCTCCTGCTGCCGTCGGCTGCTGCCTTCTGCCGCCAGCCCGCTTCCGTTCCGCCGGCCGCCCTCACGCCCGAGCAGGCCCAGACGCTGGTCCAGCGCGCCCTCGCGACCGAGTTGCGCGGAGCCCAGGACCCGAACCACCCCATGCGCTACCGGCTGCGCAAGTCCAGCCCTCGCCTGACCTCGACCAAGGAGATTGTCGAAACCAGAGACGGCGCCGTGGCCCGCCTGCTGGCGATCGACGACAAACCGCTCAGCCAGGCCGACGAACAGAGGGAACAGGCCCGTCTCGATGACCTGCTCAGCGATCCTGGCCGCCAGCGCCATCGCAAGCAGAACGAAGACGAAGACACCAGGCGCGCCTTGAAGGTGCTTCATGCCCTTCCCCAGGCATTTCTCTACCAGTTTGCAGGCGCCCCTGCAGGCGCCGCGGGAAAGGTGGAGAGATTCACATTCAGGCCCAATCCGAACTTCAACCCGCCGGACCTGGAGACGCAGATCCTGACCGCCATGACCGGCGAAATCTGGATCGACACCGCACAGGAGCGCGTCACGCGTCTGGAGGGCCACTTGCAGAAGGACGTGGACTATGGCTGGGGCATCCTGGGACGGCTCTACAAGGGCGGATGGATCGTGATTGAGCAGGCCGACGTGGGCGGGCGCCAGTGGCGCATCGTGCGCTTCCAGATGGTGATGAGCGGCCGCGTGCTCTTCAGGAACAAAAGCTTCGACACCGTCGAGGAGCAAACCCACTTTGCGCCGATGCCGCCGGGGCTGAACTATCGGCAGGCCATCCAGATGCTGCGCTCGGGCGCGGGGCAATCCGGCCGGTAGCTTGGCTGCCGCAAATAACAAAGCGGCCCCACCCGCTCGGGTGAGGCCGCTTTTTCCATTCTGGAATCCGCCTTACTTGATCTTGATGAAGATCGTGGCGAAGGTGAACAGGGTCAGGGACTCGATGAAGGCCAGACCGAGAATCAGCAGAAGCTGAATGCTCGCCGTGGCTCCTGGGTTGCGGGCAACCGACTCGACGGCCGAGCCGACAGCCCTGCCCTGGCCGATGCCGCACAGACCGGCCGCCAGCGCGATGCCGATGCCGATACCGATGGGAGCCAGGTCGACGACAGCCGAACCGCTCTGGGCAAATGCCGGAACGGCGAAGCAAAGAAGGGACAACACCATCAGAACGCTTTGCAATTTACGCATGTTTCTCCTGCTTCCCTTGGATTGGCCGCCAGTGGGTGGTTGAGGTTCACCGTGCTGACCCCCTCACGCTCGCGGCCGTCCGTTTTTCCGGAGCGGAAGCGCTCTCCGGCGGAATCTTTTCCTCGCTTTGGACGAGGTTTGTGGAACCAAACCCTAGTGCTCGTGCGCCACGGCCTGGCCCAGGTAAATCATGGCCAGCATGGTGAAGACCAGCGCCTGGACGATCGATACAAAGATGTGCAGTCCCATGAACGGCAAAGCCAGACCCAGCGGGAAGAGCGAAAAGAAGACCAGCGTCACCAGATCGCCGGCAAACATGTTGGCCCACAGACGGACGGTAAGCGAGAGCAGCCGCGCCACGTGTGAGATGATCTCGATGGGGAACATCAGCCACGCAATCCACCAGATCGGCCCGGCAAAGTGCTTCAGATAGCCGATGGGGCCCTGCGCCCGGACGCCGTGAAAGTTGTAATAAATGAAGACCGCAACGGCCAGCCCGAGCGGCACCACCGGCGACATGGTGGGAGCCTCGATTCCGGGGATCAGTCCCAGCAGGTTGCAGGTGAGGACAAACAGGAAGATGCAGGTCACGAAGGCCTGAAAGCGTTCATATCCGTGGCCGATGCTCTGCTCCGCCAGCCCGCCGATCGCCTCATGGACGACCTCGGCAAACTGCTGCGGCGTCCCCGGCTTTTCCACCGAGAGGCTGAACCGCACCAGAGCGAAAAAGGCGATAAATGCCAGAACCACCAGCAACTCCACGGCAAAGGTGTTGTCGATGGGGGCGGCGGGATTGGCCGGATGCACGCCGATGGCCTGAAGAAGCGAATCCACGGGGCCGGCAAAGAGATGATTCAGTAGTTGAGTAAAACCGAGCTGTGCCTGCATGAAGCCAATGATCTTTCTGGTTCCAGGGCGGAGTTGCCGGCAAAATCGGGCAGAAATCTCAGTCCCGCAGCAACTGGAGCGCCTCCCACGTGAGCGTTACAACCGCCAAACTCAGGCCGCATACCAGCGCTATTGGAGAACCCTGGAAACATTTTAGGCTACCATAAATGACCGCCCCAAAGAAAAGCAGCCGTACCAAAAAGAACGCAATCACCAGAACGGCGCTGCGCTGGGCCTTCTCGCGCCTCATTCGGGAATTGATCAGGCGGATCAGCCGCCGCCACTCCATAATGCTGGCCGCCGAAATCAGGGCGCCGGTCAGCAGCATGGCCGCATTCCGCCAGCCGGAGGCGATCCACAGCACCAATGCCGGCACCAGCCCCAGGATCGCAGTATTGCGGATCGCCCGCTTGAGAAGGGCCTCCAGCGCCTCATCCGTGAGGCCTGCCAGTGAATGGGTTTCTTCCGTCACGCTTTGCCGTCGCCCTTTCCCGTCTTGGCTCCCGTGGCGATCACCAGACGGACCACATAAAACAACCCGGAAAAGCCGCCGAAGATGATTCCCGCCAGCCCGATCCACGACTGGTGCAGAAAGCTGTCAGCCCACGCGCCCGCCAGCCAGCCGACAAACGCCGCGCAGGGCATCAGAATCGCGATCTGCATCAGCTTTTCCGCTTCGATCAGGGATTTCAGCCCACTGGGACCCTTGCTGGGCTGCTGGGAATCCGGAATGGGGCGGTTGAAGGGCATCCATCGTGGTTATACACGATAGCGCCCTTCCCCGCGAAAGGACCGGACTCACTTGTTTGGTTTCGAGGTGGCGAGCTTCCATGCTTTGAGACGGTACTTGCCCTCGTCGTCGCTCAATTGCGAAAGATTGAACTCGTAGTCGGCGGAGTTTTCGCCGATGGGAATCACCCGGACATTGGCGGCAAAGTAGTAGACCTTGCCCGGCTCGGCGGTGAAGGACGCCACGTCGATGCTCTTCTTCAACATCGGCAGCGCCGATTGCCAGCTCACGCAAAGATGATGCTCGCCGGGGTCCACCGTCACGGCGAAATAGGAGTTGTTGTTATTGGCGCCCGCCCAGGCTCCGTCCAGGCCAAAACGGACCGTGGCGTACATGAACGGGCCGAGCATCCGGTTTTCGTTCTCGACAAAGACAATCTGAGCCTTGCCGGCCTCGGGAGGCGCGGGCGCGGGCTGGCCCTTTTGCGCGGTAACGTCGAATTTGACTTTGTCGTCGCCACAGGCGTCCGGCAAGGTCGTGGCCCAGGCCTGCGCGGAGCAGGCAAGAGAGGCAGAAAGGAGCAGAATTCCAAAACTTGACTTCATAGGGATTCTCCTTGGGATTAGACCGCCCTTTCCGCCCTCCGGTTAGGAAGATCCGCAGCGCATATCCGTTGGCGGCGGCATTGATCGCCCACTCGCATCGGACGCTATACTGACGGTTGGACCCTGAATTGCGTCCATCTAAAGGAAATCACCGTGTTTGATTCGGAATTTGAGCGCAGTCTCTTCGACCTGCGCAAGGCAAAGCTCGAAGAGATCGTGAAGCTGGGCCAGGCGGCCTATCCCAACCAGTTCCCTGCCTCGCACACCGTTCCCGCGGTGCGCGCCCAGTGGGGAGAGACGCAGACCGAGGAGTTGGAAGCCAACCGCGTGACCGTGGCCGTCGCCGGGCGCATCATGGCCATCCGCGCCCAGGGCAAGGCCGGCTTCGCCACGCTCCAGCAGAACGGCGAGCGGCTGCAAATCTACGTCCGCCTCGACGCCGTCGGCGAACCGGGCTTCGCGCTCTACAAACTGCTCGACCTGGGCGATCACATCGGCGTCTCGGGCTACCTCTTCCGCACCCGCACCGGCGAGTTGACCGTTCACGTCGAGCGGCTCACCTTCCTCTCCAAGGCCATGCTGGCGCTGCCGGAGAAGTTTCACGGCCTGGCCGACGTGGAGATGCGCTACCGCCAGCGCTACGTGGATCTCTTCAGCAACCTCGAAGCCCGGGAAGTCTTTGTCAAGCGCGCCAAGGCGCTCAAGGCCCTGCGCCGCTTCTTCGACGAGCGCGGCTACCTTGAAGTGGAAACGCCGATGATGCAGCAGATCGCCGGCGGAGCCGCCGCGCGCCCCTTCAAGACCCACCACAACGCGCTCGACATGGACCTCTTCCTGCGCATTGCGCCGGAGCTCTATCTCAAACGGCTGGTCGTCGGCGGCCTGGACCGCGTCTACGAGATCAACCGCAACTTCCGCAACGAGGGCGTGAGCACCCAGCACAATCCCGAGTTCACCATGCTGGAGTTCTACCAGGCCTACGCCAACTATCACGACCTGATGCGGATCACCGAGGAGATGATCGCGTTCGTCGCCCAGCAAGTGAACGGCACCACGCTGACGACGTTCAATGGCGTGGAGATCGATCTAAGCAAGTGGACCCGGCTGACCATGCGCGAGGCCATCCGCGAATTCTGGCCGGAGGAAGCGGGCGCCAAGCCGGCCATGACCGCTTTCGAGTCCGCCCCGGTGCTGCAAGCGCGGCTGCACGCCGCCATGAGTTCGCTGGAGAAGGCCCTCGGCGAAACCACGCGGCTCAGCCCGGAGCGCATTGCGGAGTTGAAGACCATCCTCGGCGCGGTCACCGCGGTCTACTACGAGTCTCTCAAGGGATCGCAGGAGGGCAAGGGCGCGCCGGTAGGCAAGTCGGTCTACAACCTTTTCGAGGCGGTGGCGGAGCCGTTTCTCATCCAGCCGACCATCATCTACGACTACCCGGTCGAGGTCTCGCCGCTCTCCAAGGCCAAGCCGGACGACCCGGCCCACGTGGAGCGCTTCGAGTTCTTCGCCGGCGGCTTCGAGCTGGGCAACGCCTTCAGCGAGTTGAACGATCCGGTCGAGCAGCACAAGCGCTTTGAGGCGCAACTGGCCGAGCGCGACCGCGGCGACGACGAGGCCCACCAGATGGACGAGGACTACGTGCGGGCGCTGGCCTACGGGCTGCCTCCCACCGGCGGCGAGGGCATGGGCATCGACCGTCTGGTCATGCTGCTCACCGGATCAAGGTCGATTCGGGACGTGATCTTGTTTCCGCTGATGAGGCCGGAAAAGCAGCCTCCAGCTCCTAGCTTTTAGCTTGTGCCCTTTCGCCTTTGATCGGAGGGGCTTCAGGGCAACTTTATCTTCGCTTTTCAACAAATCGGGGCAAGCACAGGATCAAACAGGCTCCGTCCCGCACACCACCTGGCCTAAAGCTGGAAGCTAAAGGCTAGAAGCTAGGAGCTGTCTTTGAACATTCTTTTCGTCGGCGACATCTTCGGCAGCGCGGGACGCAAGATCGTCCGCGAGCACATCGGCCACGTGCGCGCGGCGCACGCGGTGGACCTGGTGGTCATCAATGCGGAGAACGCCGCCGGCGGTTTCGGCGTGACGCCGCAGATTGCCGAGGAGCTCTTCGATCTGGGCGCGGACGTGCTCACCACCGGCAACCATATCTGGGACAAGCGCGAACTGATCGATTATCTGAATTCGGCGCCCGCGGAGAGCGACGGGCGCCCGCGCCGCGTCCTGCGCCCGGCCAATCTGCAGCCCGGCCTGCCCGGCTATGGCGTCTATGAGGGAACCACGCAGGGCGGCGTGGACTACGCCGTGATCGACCTGCAGGGTTGTGTCTTCATGAACACCACCAACGATCCCTTCCACGCCGCCAACGCCCTGCTGGCCGGCATCGAGGCCAAGGTCATCGTCGTGGACTTCCACGCCGAGGCCACCAGCGAGAAAGTCGCCATGGGCTGGCACTTGGACGGCCGCGTGACCGCGGTGCTGGGCACCCATACCCACATTCCCACCGCCGACCAGCGCATCCTGCCGGGCGGAACCGCCTACCAGACCGATGTGGGCATGAGCGGCCCTTATGACAGCATCATCGGCGTCGAAAGGGAGCTGGTGCTGCACCGGTTCCTCACCGGCATGCCGGGCAAATTCGAGGCCGCCAAGGGAAATCCCAAGATGTGCGCCGCGCTGGTCACGTGCGACCCGCTTACCGGCCGCGCCTCCGCCATTCAGCGCATCGCGCTGGGCGAGTAGCCCCGCACAACCCTCCAACTTTCTAATTGCTGGGAACGGGATGCGCTGTCCCGGCGCTCTGCTCCAGCGCATGGCTCGTCACGTCCAGCGTAGACGGCCAGGGAGCGCTTTGCAGTCCCGCGCGCTCCGGAATGACAGTCACCTTGAACGGCGGCGCGGGCGTGTGCGTCGCCTTCAGCAGCCTTCCGCTGGGGCTGAAGGTCATCGTCCACTGCACAGGCTTGGCCGTCGCCGTCCCTTCGGCAAATTGGAGGATGGCGCCGCCGCGCACCGGAATCTGCAACACCGCCGGCACCGCTGTGGGAAACTTCCAGACCTCGGGAATGGCTTCCGATCTCTCCGCCTGGGGTTGCGCTCCTGCCAGTGCGGCGTAGCACAGGGCTGTTCCCAGCCAGTCCGGCGCCTTGCCGGGGTGCTCCTCGGCCCGGATGTGATTGAAGGCTGAGATAGTCACGGCGTTGATGGGCACGGGCGAGAAGAGCGAATAGCTGCGGCGCAGAATCGGAATGATGCGCACGTGCCCCTCGCCATTGCGAGGAATCGAGGCCGAAAACACGCTCGCGTCGCCCGCCCCATTGTTGCGCGTGAAACGCAGGAAGAGGTGATTGGGCAGCGCCGGGCACACCATCTGGCGATAGCTCCACGGTCCTGCGTTGAACTCCAGGCCGGCAAATCCGGCGCGCTCGCCGATCGAAGACTCCGCGTCTGCCGCCAGATCGCGGTCCTCGCGGGTCATCTGGCCGGCGGAACGGAACTCGACCCACCCCTTGGCCTCGCTGCCCGGAGGAAACGGCATGGGGCGTGCATCCTCGGGCACAAGACTCATCTTGAGATGGTCTGCGGAAAGATCCTGAACCGTCTGGCTCTGCAGAGAAGCGCAAGCAATGGCGAGGGAAGCTACGGCCAGGACGATAGGGGAGAGTCTGAATCGTTCCATGCTGCCCCTAGACTACCACCGCTGCGTGGAGCAGACTCTTGGTCGAGAGTTGTGCGGCGATAAAAAGGGCAGCCCTGTGCAGGCTGCCCTTTATGAACCCAGGAGCAAGTGCATCGCGCGGCGTGCATCGGTTGATTTCGCCGCGATCGATGCACGCGCCGATCAATGCGCCGTGTGGTGCCCGGCTGCCGGCTTGTGTGCCGCCGGAGCGGGCTTCTTCTTCTCGGCCTGGATGAACCCTTCCTTGAGCACAATCTGCACCGACTGCGCTGCCGTGGCTGTGGCCGGAAGCACCGCGAAGTTGTCGTAGGTGCCATCCAACTCCGCATCGCCCTTGGTCTGAAGGCCGAACTCGGCGCCGGCGGCCGGGACTTCCTTGCAAGCCGCGGGCTCCTTCAGATTCACCACGAAGTCGGGCTGCTTGGCAGACTTGGCGTCGTCGGTGACGGCAACCTTGATGACTGAAACCGTTCCCTCGATTGCAAGTTTCGTAATCGGCTTCACAGCTTCAGGCGCGATCGCCTCGATCTTGTCGGTGTCTTCCTTGACGCCGTTGGCCAGGATGAAATCCTTCAACGCCTTGACGTCGGGACCTGCCGCCGCAACCGCCGCGCAGGTGACGGGAGCGCTCAGCTTCACGGTATAGTCGGCGGTCTTGACACCCTGGGTCAAGGCAACCTTGATCCCTGTAGCCGAAGCCTCGAGCACCACTCCCGGGACCGGCGTCGCCTGATCCTTCAAGAGCGCCCAGAGCTTGTCGGCGTCTTCCTTGGAACCGTAGGCCAGAACCAGTTCCTTATCCGCCAGAGCCAGCGTGGACAGGTTCGGGGTGCTCGCCACAATCTGGTGGATTCTCTCGGCCGGTGTCGGCGCGGGCTTGATCACCAAGGTTCCCGGAGGGAAGGTCGTGGCCGCGGCCTGGGCCTTGACGTCGTCCAGTCCGTCCAGGGCGCCGTGGTACTTCTTGTAGTAGTAATTGAGCTTTTTCTCGATGTCGGCCTTGAAGTTGGCGGGCGCGAAATCCAAAACGCGCGCGTAGAACCAGACCGCCTGCACCAGGTCCTGAGCGGCTCCCGGCTGACTGTAGGCCTGCGCCAGCAGCAGCGTGTCGTTCAGGCCCATGGTCTTGCTCTGGTCGTCCGTGAAGAGCATCAATTCCTGCTTGTACTCGTCCTGGGCGGCCTTGAAGTCCTTCTTCACGATCACATCGTCGAGCGCGATCGTGGAGTGGAAGATCGGGAAGGCCGTCCCCACCAACTGCTTCCAGTCGGCGTCGTCCGCGCCGGCCGGCTTGGAGGCCAGCAGACCTCTGCGCGCCAGCGCCGCCGCGTCGTCGCAGGTCTGGGCATCGCTGGTTTTGGCGCATTGAAACTTCTTGATGTAGGCGGAAACGAAGACCGCCTTCAGGTTGTTCGGGTCCACCTGGAGCAAGCGGCTCGCCGCGCTCAGGGTCTTGTCGTTGTCGCCGAGAGCCTGATACGTCTTGATCAGCAACTCCAGCACGCTGCTCTTGACCACGCTCTGCGGATACGCCGACAGGAAGCCCTCCAGCGCCGATGCCTTGGCCGCCGGATCGGTCTGGGTCGTTGCCATCTGGTAGGCATTGAACTCGGCCGCGCTCTTGATGGTGATATCCTGTGCCCGCAGCGTTGGCGCAATAACGAGGCTCATGCTCGCCAATGCCATAACTGTTGCAAAGACTAACTTCTTCATTCAGTGCTCCTGGGAATTGCGGAAATGGAGATCCATACTCGGCACTCGCTCGCGAAAATGCACAACCGTTCTGCTTGGCGGTTGAGTACCGGGTCACGGGTAAACGATACCACGGCTTCCGATGCGGTGTTGGAAGGATTATAGAAAGCCCTGCCCTCCCTGACAAGCGAAGTTGTGCGGGAATGAGCCAAACAATGGGACAAACCGCTCCGTGGGGCTGCGCGGCGCGGTTTTGCGGCTCATTCCGGGGTCTTTGCCCGCCCTCGTGGCCGGTGCCTCCGGGACCCCGCTGGCCGTCCGCTCCGGATTGCCCGCCCACTCGCCGCATACCGGGTTGGACACCAATTCCGAGAAAACTGTTCCCGCAATATCGAGGGGTCGAGCGAAGCATCATTGCAGCAGCCGCACGAGTTCGGTCTGTTCGGCCAGAAAGGCGTCGTGGCCGTGGGCGCTGGTCATCTCCCGGTAGTCGGCCTGGACGCCGGCGGCGCGAATTGTATAGGCAAATTCGCGCACTTCCCCAGGCGGAAACAGCCAGTCCGAGCTGATGCCGACAAAGCTGAGCCGGGCGCGAATCCGGCTGAAAGCGTCCCCTGCCGAGGAATAGCCGCGCAGGGGGTCCCAGGTGTCCATGGTGCGCAGAATGGCCAGGTAGGAGTTGGCGTCGAAGCGGTCGATGAACCGCTCGCCCTGGTGGTCTAGGTAGCCGGCGATGTCGAAGCGGCCGCCGATCAGCCCGCCGCCTTCGTCGTCCAGTCCCCAGGGGTCCTCGCCGTTGCGATTGGGCTTGCGGCCATAGCGCTCGTCGAAGAGCTCCGCGGACTTGTAGCTGAGCATTCCGATCTGGCGGGCCAGCGAGAGTCCCCGTTGCGGAGGCCGTTGGGGAAGATAGTTCCCGCCTTTCCAATCCGGATCGTGCTGGATGGCCTGGCGCTGCAGGTGGTTCAGCGCCAGCCCCATCGCCGAAACCGGCGCCACGGCGATCACCAGCGCCCGCTCCACACGCTCGGGGTTCAGAATGGCCCAGTCCAACGCCTGCATCCCGCCCAGCGAGCCGCCCATCACCAGACGCAGCTTGCGGATGCCCAGCGAATCCAGCAGCTTGGCCTGCGCCCGGACGTTGTCGCGAACAGAAACCAGCGGAAAATCCGGACCGTAGATCTTTCCCGTCTCCGGATTCACCGAGCCGGGCCCCGTCGAGCCATAACAGGAGCCCAGCATGTTGATACAGATGACAAAGTCGCTTTCCAGCGACAAAACCGCGCCCGGCGCGAAAACCTCCGGCCACCAGGAGCCCACCAGCGCCGAACCGGTCAGCGCGTGACAGACCAGCACGGCGTTGTCGCGGGCCGCATTCAGGCGCCCATACACCGCATAGTGCAGCGTGATGCCCGCCAGCGGGCGGCCACACTCCAGCAACAGTTGCTCGTCGAGCACAAAGTCGCCTTCGTAGGTGGGAGTCAGGACTCTCGTCCCGGCCCCCGGTGCTTGAGGCCCGGCGCCGGCCGGGTTTCGCGTTTCGGTCATTCCCTTCATTGTGCAGCAACAACCCCGGTTGTGGCTTCCGCGGCGAAAACCTGGCCGTTGGCGGCCTCGATCGCCTGGTCCAGATCGGCGAGAATATCGCGGATATCCTCGATTCCCACCGACAGCCGGACCAGCTCCGGCGTAACGCCGGCATCCGCCTGCTCCTCCACCGAAAGCTGCTGGTGCGTGGTCGAGGCCGGGTGAATCACCAGCGATTTGGCGTCGCCGATGTTGGCCAGCAGCGAAAACAGCTTCAGCGCATCGATCAGCTTCCTGCCCGCCTCATAGCCGCCCTTGATGCCGAAGGTAACCAACCCTCCCCGTCCGCTGGGCAGATACTTCAGCGCCCGCTTGTAGTAGGGGCTGGACTCCAGGCCGGGATAGTTCACCCACTCCACGCCGGGATGCTGCTCCAGATGCCGGGCTACGGCCAGGGCGTTCTCTGAGTGGCGCTCCAGGCGCAAGTGCAGCGTCTCAATGCCCTGCAGCAGCAAAAAGGCGCTGTGCGGCGACAGAGCCGCGCCGGTGTCGCGCAGTCCCTGCACCCGCGCCTTCAGGATGAACGCCAGCGGTCCGAATGCCTCGGTGTAAGAAAGGCCGTGATACGACGGGTCGGGCTCGGTGAAGTTCTTGAACCGGCCTGAAGCCGCCCAGTCGAACTTGCCCGCGTCCACAATCACGCCGCCAATGGTGGTGCCGTGGCCGCCCAGGAACTTGGTGGCCGAGTTGATCACGATGTCCGCGCCCCACTCGATGGGCCGCACCAGCGCCGGCGAAGCCGCCGTGTTGTCGATCACCAGCGGCAGGCCGTGTTCGTGGGCGATGGCGGCCAGCTTCTCGATATCCGCGACATCCAGCTTGGGGTTGCCCAGCGTCTCGGTGTAGATGGCGCGCGTCTTGTCGTTAATCAGCGCGCGCAACCCCACAAAATCGTCCGCGTCCACAAACCGCACCGTGATGCCCAGCCGCTGAAACGTGTAGCGCAGCAGGGTATAGGTGCCGCCATAGAGCGAGGTGGTCGAGATCATCTCGTCTCCGGCCGAAGCCAGCGTAGTCAGGGCCAGCGTCTCCGCCGCCATGCCCGATGCCGTGGCCAGTCCCGCCGCGCCGCCCTCCAGCGCCGCCACCCGCTTTTCAAAGACATCGTTGGTGGGGTTCATGATGCGGGTGTAGATATTGCCGAACTCCTGCAGCCCGAAGAGCCGCCCGGCATGGGCGGCGTCCTGGAAGACATACGAAGCGGTTTGATAGATCGGAACGGCGCACGCGCCCGTCGTCGGATCGGGCGTTTGACCGGCATGAACGGCAAGGGTGGCTAGCTGCTGCTTCGCTTCGGACACTGTGGACTCCTTCACATTTCTGGTTTTTGGCTTGAGTGTGCGGCGGGAGCGGGTGCCGGGCCGCGCCTCTAAAACAAAAACGGCCCAAATCCCCGAGGGACCCGGACCGCCTGGCTTCGAGATCGGTTGCGTTTAGCGCATTCGCCTCTCGGGAACCAAACGGACGGGTCCGCACTCCATGCACATACACATGGCCATGACCGCAATTCCGTGTTCCCTTGAGTTCGGCATTGTGAGCAGTATCGGCGGAAGCAGGGATGCATGTCAAATAAGATTTCAGGCCAATACACCCCGGCAGGCGTATTTTGGGTGTGCAATGATTTTCAGGACTCTGAAGAATCCCTATCCCCCATTCCTTGCCGGCTGGAAGTTCCTTCTTTCTTTCCGCAAGCGGAATTGGCGCCTCGAAGACTATCCGGTTCTTCTCCGCAAGCTGCGCGATTCCAGCCAAAGCGGGGGCAAAACTGTACGCTGGACCCAGCCCGCCTACGATGCGCAGATTGTGAACTGGCATCTGCTGGGCACGGGAGAGACGGCCGCGGCGGCGCTCGAAAACCTGCGCGAACGATTCAACCTCGCCTGCGAACGCCTGCCATCGCTGCCCCGCCCCGGAACCCGCGTTCCTATCGAATTCGCCGCGCAGGAGCGCATTGCGGCAAACTCCGCCCTGGCCGATGAGTTTCTGCACTCCGTGCTGGATGTCGAGGGGGCATGGGTCTCTGATGAATCCTCCCTCTGGGACTTCATCCTGGAAGATTCGCTCGACGACTGCTACGCAAAGATTCGCGCTCTCTTCGGCGTGGATGTATCCGACATTCCCGGCACCAATCTCGCTGCCATCCTGGAGCGCATCGCCCACGCGCGGGAACAGCAAAAGCTCGCAGCAAACAACGGTTTCTGAACCCTGACCTCTGCGCAGGCGTCCAATTTCGCAGTGCCAGGCAAGGTTTGCCTCAGCGCGGACGATTTGTGTAATCAACAGAGTTACAACCGATTCAAATCTTGCAGGAGCCTTTCATGGTCAACGATCTGAACCGCAGGGATTTCCTCCGCACTCTGGGCCTGGGCGCAGCCGCGCTGGCCATCGATCCGGCGCAAGCTAAAGCCTCGCCCCAGCCTGGAGCGATCAAGCCGATCTCCGGAAGCTGGTTCGAGTTTCAGCATCACGCCACGGTCGAAGGAGTCGATTGGAATCCAGCCTGCGCCCGCTTCTCTGCCGCGCAGTGGGACGCCAAGATCAAAGAAATCGCGGACGCCGGTATGGAGTACCTTGTGCTGATGGCGACGGCGGTCTATTACCGCGCCTTTTACGGCACAAAGATTTTTCCCAAGTGGGAACTGGCCTGCGCGGACCCTCTCGAGGCCGTGCTCTCCGCGGCGGATAAATACAAGGTCAAGTTCTTGATCGGCGGCGGATTCTACGGCAACTGGCAAAGCAACAAAACCATCTCAGACCCCGTCGCCGCGAAAAAGAGGCTCCAGGCGATTGAAGAACTCACCAATCTCTATGGCCACCACCCGAGCTTTTACGGCTGGTATTGGCCCGACGAGGCAGAAATCCATCCCCGCTACACGCCGGAGTTTATCCAGTACGTCAACGCCTGCTCCCGGCTGGCGCGCCAGCTCACGCCGCGCGCGCAGATCATGATTGCGCCCTACGGCACGCGCCTGGCCATCCCCGACGACGAGTATCTCCGTCAACTGGACGCGATGGATGTGGACATTGTGGCGTACCAGGATGAAGTTGGGGTGCGGAAGTCGAAGGCGTCGGAGACCTCCGCCTTTTTTGAGGGCTTGCGCAAAGCCCACGACCGCGCGCAGAAGGCAAAGATATGGGCCGACGTCGAAATCTTCGAGTTTGAAGGCGAGACCTATAACAGCGCCTTGATGCCGGCCTCCCTCGACCGCGTTCTCGGCCAACTGGAGGCCGTCTCGCCGTGGGTCGATCGCATCCTCGTCTATCAGTACCAGGGCATGATGAACAAGCCCGGCTCGGCAGCCTTTGCCGGCTCTCCGGCCTCCACCAGGCTCTACACCGAATACCAGAACTGGCGCGCGGGCTTGCGGACTTGATTCGCCCGCAATGGAGAACATGACCATCCGGATTGAGCACATCGGAGCGGCTGCTGTTGCCTTGGCGCCGCTCCGCCTCACCACTCCTTTACTCCCTATTTCCTACTCCTCCGCCTTCCACACATACGCTCCCGGCTGTGGCAGCCCGATGTGCGCCAGCACGCGGTCCACGAACTGCCGCGCCATCTCGGTCGAGTCGGCAGGGCGGAAATAGAAGGCCGGGATGCACGGAAAGATCGTCGCGCCCGCCTCGGCCGCCAGCGTCATATTGCGCAGATGAATGCGGTTGAGAGGCGTCTCGCGCACGCACAGCAGCAGCGGACGCCGCTCCTTGAGCGTCACGTCGGCGGCGCGGGCAATGAGCGAGTTAGCGAGGCCGTTGGCGATGGCCGCCAGGGTGCCCATCGAGCACGGCAGCACGATCATGCCGTTCGAGGGATGGCTGCCCGAGGCAATGGCCGCGCCGATATCCGCATCGGAGAGCTGCACCGTCTTCGCAGGCGCCGCGCCGAGCAGCTTTTCCACGAGATCGTTGCGCCCGCTCAGCCCCAGTTCCTCGGCCAGCACGCGCAGCGAATTCTCCGACGCGACGAAATGCACGCGGGCCACGCGCTCGTCAGCCTCCAGAGCCCGCAGCAGTTCCCTGCCAAAGACCGCGCCCGATGCGCCGGTGAGTGCAATTGTGAGATTCATTCAGCTCCGAACCACGGGTTTCAAGCGTTCTAGTTTGGAACCCTCGCGCCGCAGGCGTTTGTGTTCGTCAGCCTCGCGCTTCAACGTGGGGTTTCTCACGCCCATGCCAAAGAATACTACGGCGTCGAAATCTCCCGCCTTCGGTTCATTCCGACCTTCCGACTACGGAACTGCTTTGCACCTGTTTGGAACACTCGCGCCGGAGGCGCAATGTTTGTTAGCCCGCGCTTCAGCGTGAGGTTTCTTTGCGCCGCCTACAACACTCGCGCCGGAGGCGCAATGTTCGCTAGCCCCGCGCTTCAGCGTGGGGTGGGGTTTCCCGCGATTGAAATCGATTCGAGTCCCGTCGGGACGACGCCCAGCCCGTCACCCGAACACATAACGCTCGTCGTGCTGAATTCCGCAATTGCGCAGGAGAACGACAAATTCCTCTTCAAAATTGCGTTTGCGGTGATGCTCCTCCTGGCTCTGAATGTATCTCTTCACGACCGAAATCTGCGACGGGCTCACGCTGAACGCGCCGTATCCTTCCTGCCACGCAAAGCCATCCCCCATCCATCGGGAAGAGCTTCCTTTGAGCTTTTGAACGGCCTGGGCCAGGGAACAAGACGCCGGCAAGACAAAGAGCAAATGAATGTGATTCGCCGTTCCGCCGGCGGCGATGAGCGAGAAGCCCTCGCCGCGGGCGATGCCGCCCAGGTAGGCATAAAGCTCGGCTGTGCGGGATGCGGGGATGAGTGGGAGGCGATCTTTCGTGCTGAAAACACAATGAATGAAATTGCTCGCGTATGTATGCGCCATCTTGCACCGTCCCTACGGGACTCCTATTCTACAACCGCGATTCCCACCCCCACGTTGAAACGCGGGGCTAACAAACATTGCGCCTGGCGGCGCGCATCTCCGGCTGGCCCGAGGCTGCGGTCGAAGATTCGGGCTGCTCGGCTTCCAGCGCGCGCAGAAGCTCGCGGCCAAAGATTGCGTAGGAGGCGCCGGTAAGTGCTACGGCGAGGTTCGCTACTTGTTTTCCTTCGTAAGTTCTTTGTCTAACTGGTAAACGGAACCATTGTAGCGATAGAGCCGCGAACCAATAAATGCCGCCGTTGCCCAATCTACTTCAATGTTCCGGTAGTGGTTCGTCATTTGCTTTCGCAAACTCAGAGAAAGCCCATTAGAGAACAGAAGCACTTCAGCTTTACCCTTACTGGCACGGACTATCCAAAACCAGAAACAGTCGGCACCGGTCATCGGGCCTTGACCCAGAGCTACAAAACCTTTCTCTCCACTTTCTCCTAAATCGACACGCACAACTTCAAATAAACTGCGCAGACTCTCCCTGTCACGATGCGACAACTCATCGTGTATTTTAACTGCTTCAGGCGTTTTCAATAATGCATCGAGAACTACATCAGATGGGTGTTTTGCTTCTTCAAAACCTCGATTCTGGTCATCCGGCTCGAATACGGAGGGCACTGATTTCGCAGTATTCGCTTGTGCCTCAGCTATGTTACAGACGATTACGCACAATCCGAAAAACATAGCAAGAGAACCAGTGACCGCCCGTTTCATTTCACTCCCCCAACACTCGTTTGAAGATCGCATCCACATTGCCCAACTGCCGCATATAATCGAACGTCCGCTCCAGCTTTTCCTCGCTCAGCAGCGCGGTGATGGTCGCATCCTTCGCCACCTCGTCGCGAAAAACCAGGTCTTCCTTCCACGACCGCATGGCATGTGCCTGCACCAGCCGGTAGGCGTCCTCGCGCAGCATCCCGGCCTCGGCCAGATCGAGCAGCAACTGACCGCTGAAGATCAGCCCACCGGTCGATTCAAGATTCTTCTTCATCCGCTCGGGATAGACCAGCAGACGGTCGATGAGATCCGTAGTTTTCGCCAGCAGATAATCCACCAGAATCGTCGAGTCCGGGAAAATCACGCGCTCCACCGACGAGTGCGAGATGTCCCGCTCGTGCCACAACGCAATGTCTTCAAACGCCGCCTGCGCATTGCCGCGCAGCACGCGAGCGAGGCCGCTGATCTGCTCGCTGGTGATGGGGTTCTTCTTGTGCGGCATCGCCGAGGAGCCCTTCTGCTTCTCGCTGAAGTACTCCTGCGCCTCGCGCACCTCGGTCCGTTGCAGGTGGCGCAGCTCGACGGCGATCTTGTCCAGCGTGCTGCCGACAATGGCCAGCGTGCTGATGTACGCCGCGTGCCGGTCGCGCTGGATGACCTGCGTAGCCACCGGCGCCGGCTTCAATCCCAGCCGCGCGCAGATGCGCTCCTCGTGCTCCGGCTTCAGATGGCCAAAGGTGCCCACCGCGCCCGAGAGCTTGCCCACGCGCATATCCTCGGCCGCCGCATCGAAGCGGGCCAGGTTGCGCTCCATCTCGGCGTACCAGTTGAGCAGCTTGAGCCCGAAGGTCGTCGGCTCCGCATGAATTCCATGCGTGCGGCCGATGGTCGGCGTGTGCTTGAACTCCAGCGCCCGCCGCTTGAGCACGGCCATGAAGCCGGTCAGCCCGGCGCGGATCAGCGCCGAGGCTTCCTTCACTTGCAAGGCCTGCGCGGTATCGACAATATCGTTCGAGGTCAGCCCATAGTGCAACCAGCGCGATTCGGCCTCCAGCCCCTGGGCTTTCAGCGTCTCGGCGACAGCCGTGGTGAAGGCAATCACGTCGTGCTTCACCTCCGCCTCGATCTCCTGGATGCGCACGACGGAAAAGCTCGCCTTCGTAGCAATCGCCTCGGCCGCGGCGGCGGGAATCACCCCATCCTCGGCCAACACGGTGCTCGCCGCCGACTCCACTGCAAGCCAGCAGCGGTATTTGCTCTCATCCGTCCAGATCCGGCCCATGCCGGGGCGTGTATAGCGTTCGATCAACGCGGGACTCCTCGCCAGGGCCGCTTTCCGCGCCCTGCTCCAACCCTATGATTGTACGAGGAGATCGCCCTCAGGCGCGAGAAATGCCGGGCGCCCCATCCTTTCCGCGGCTTCATCGCGGAAAGGGTGGGAAAGCACGATACTCGACCCGCACCCATTCTTCAGGCGCGAGGAATGCCCAACCGCTCGTGCAGTTCGTCATAGAGCAGCCCCTGGCCCGGCTTGTAGGGCTGAAACCACTCCCCGTCGATCACCAGTTGCGGCACCGCCCGCTTGCCCACGCGCCGCACCACCTCGGCCGAAGCCGCCGGATCGCGGTCCACGTTGATTTCGGTGTATTCAATGCCGTGGGAGCTGAGGAATTCCTTGGCGGCCCGGCAGTCCCGGCACCATGAAGTACTGTAAACCTGCACGTTCATGCGGCCATTCTACTGCGGGCGCACTGCTATTCTCAGTGACGATGACCGCCGACGAAATCAAAGTCCTCCTGCCTCTTGAGCCGGACCCGGTCGAGGGTGGCTGCTTCCGCCGCACCTACACCTCCACGGCCACGGTCGAACTGCCGCGTGGCACGCGCTCCGCAGGCACGGCCATTTACTACCTGCTCGAAGCCGGAACCTTCTCCGAGATGCACGTCCTCTCCTCGGACGAGATCTTTCACTTCTATCTCGGCGACCCGGTGGAAATGCTCCAGCTTTACCCGGACGGGCGCTCCGCCGTCTTCACGCTCGGACCGGATTTGCAGGCCGGCCAGCATGTGCAACTCGCCGTTCCCGCCGGCGTCTGGCAAGGCACGCGCCTCGTCGGCGACGGCAAAGTGGCCTTGCTCGGCTGCACGGTCACGCCCGGCTTCGATTACGCGGATTACCGCAGCGGAAGTTATGCCGAGTTAGCAGAGCAATGGCCGGCGCAAGCGGAGCGCATCAACAAGCTGACCAGAAGCTAGGAGTTTCGACGTTCCCTGAAGAAACTCCGCAAGATCTCCGCCGACTCCTCGCCGAGAATTCCCTGCTCCACCTGCATCTGGTGATTGAGCTGCGGATGGTTGAGCACCGCCAGCACCGACCCGGCCGCGCCCGCCTTGGGATCGGCGGCGGCAAAGACCAGCCGGTCCAGCCGCGCGTGAATCATCGCTCCGGCGCACATCGCGCACGGTTCCAGCGTCACATACAGCGTGCATCCATTGAGCCGGTAGTTGCCCAGCGCCGTCGCCGCCGCGCGCAGGGCAACAATCTCCGCGTGCGCCGTCGGGTCCACGTCGCGCAGCACGCGGTTTTGCCCGCGCGCTACGATGGTCCCCTCGCGCGCCACCACCGCGCCAATCGGCACCTCGCCGGCCTCCGCGGCCAGGCGGGCTTCGTCGAGGGCCGCTTGCATCGCTTCCAGATCGTCCATCATGGTTCAGAGGATAACGCCGCCGCCGGGGCCCCCGCGGACAGCTCCTCGTCCGTGGGGTGTGCCGCGGGCTGCTGCTGGGTCATGCAGTGCAGCGTGCCCAGGCCCCACACCAGGTCCACGCAGTGAATGCCGATCACCTCGCGCTCCGGAAAGACCTCGGCCAGAATATTCAGAGCCACGCGGTCGTTGGGATCGTGAAAGGTGGGAACCAGCACCAGATCGTTCGCGATATAGAAGTTGGCATAACTCGCCGGCAGCCGCTGGCCGCGAAAGATCACCGGCCGCGGCAGCGGCAGTTCCACAATGGTGAACTGCCTGCCGTCCAGGGTGCGCGCGGCCTTCAGCCGCTCCAGATTCTCGGCGAGCGGCTCGTGGTTCGCGTCGCTCGCATCCGGCTCGACCGCAGACACAATCGTCTCCGGCCCAACGAAACGCGCAATATCGTCCACATGCCCGTGCGTATCGTCGCCCGCCACACCCCGGCCCAGCCAGATCACCTGCTCGATGCCCAGAGATTGGCGAAAGGCCTCCTCCAGTTGCGCGCGGCTCACGCCCGGATTGCGCTGCTGCACCTCGCTCAGCAGGCACTCCTCGGTGGTCAGCAGAATGCCCTGGCCGTTGCTGTCGATCGATCCGCCTTCCAGCACCAGCCTCTGCGTCGAGCCATCCTCCATCTCCGCCTCAGGCTGCCATTCCGGCAATCCCAGCAACTGCGCCACCCGCCGCGGCACCTGGTCGTCGAGATGCCAGTCGGGGTACTTGGCCCAGGCGTTGAAGTGCCAGTTGATCACCACCAGCTTGCCCGCGCCGTTGCGTACAAAAATCGGCCCGGAATCGCGCGTCCACACGCGGTCGGTCGGCCATGCGTGAAAGCTCACCCGGTCCAGGTTCGCGCCGGCCCGTTCCAAAATGCCGCTGGCGCGCTGCTGCGCCTTCGCGTCATCCACCAGGATGTGCACCCGCTCGTGCTTGGAAAGCAGCCGCACGATCTCCGCAAAGAGCCATGGAATGGTCTGAAACTTACCCGGCCAATCCTCGGGATTGTGCGGCCAGGCCAGCCAGGTGGCCTCGTGGCGCTCCCACTCGGCGGGCATGATGTAGCCCAGTTGATTTGGTGTCTCGACCATCATCGAAAGTCCCGGTACGACGAATCCAGTTACATAGAAGATCGGAATATTGCAAAGACAACCGCAGGTTCTTCGACTCGCTGCGCTCGCTCAGAATGGCATGCGGGTTTTGGCGCTCCACTCAGGATGACAACAACTATTTTTGATCCCCATCCGCCGGCCATGCATGTACCGGATCGAGGAAGCGCTTGGTAATCGGCCCATAAGCATCGATCCTCCGGTCGCGCAGGAAGGGCCAGTTGCGGCGCGTCTCTTCAATCAGCCCCAGATCGATTTCGCCCAGCAGAATCTCTTCCTTGTCGTGCGAGGCCCGCGCGATCACGCGGCCAAAGGGATCGGCCAGAAAGCTGCCGCCCCAGAACTCCAACCCCGGCCCCTCCGCGCGATTGCCCAGCACATCGCCATGCTCCACGCCCACGCGATTCACGCCGGCCACATAGACGCCGTTGGCGATGGCATGGGAGCGCTGGATGGTCTGCCACGCGTCATACTGTGCGGCGCCAAATTCGTCTTTCTCCGCCGGATGCCAGCCGATGGCCGTGGGATAAAACAGCACCTCGGCGCCTTGCAACGCGGTCAGCCGCGCGCCTTCGGGGTACCATTGGTCCCAGCAGACCAGCGTGCCCACGCGGCCAAAGGCCGTATCCACGGCCTGAAAACCCAGGTCGCCAGGCGTGAAGTAAAACTTCTCGTAGTAAAGCGGATCGTCCGGGATGTGCATCTTGCGATAGACGCCCGCGATGGCCCCATCGGCATTCAGCGTGACCGCCGTATTGTGATAAAGCCCCGGCGCCCGGCGCTCGAAGAGCGAGGCGACAATCGCGACACGCGCCTCGCGGGCCACTTCAGCCAGCTTGGCCGTCGAGGGCCCTGGGATCGGCTCCGCCAGATCGAAGAGCCGGTGATCCTCGCGCTGACAGAAATATTGCGCGCGGAAAAGCTCCGGCAGACAGACAATTTGCGCGCCCATCTTCGCCGCCGCGCGAATGTGCTCCGTCGCCGCGGCAAAGTTTGCCTCGGGGTCCGCGCCCATGCGCATCTGCACGAGCCCAACCGTGTATTTTCGTGTATTCGCCATCGCTGGCCGGCCAATCCTCTCTGGCAACTTCTTTTGATCTACGCGACAAGGCCAACCCCGCCGTGCGGAATTGGCCTCTCAGCTCATCTGAAGATGCGGCCGTTAATCTTCGTCGAGAATCAGAACGGCTGCCGCAATCGTGGTCGTCCACAGTCCACGCTTGTCGCCCACGGCCGACTGGGTAACGTTGCTGGTGCGCACAATCTTGTTGGAGATGCGGTAGATCTCCTTTTTCTCGTCCCAGCTCGTATCCGGATCGAATTCCACGTCCAGAGTGGTGGCCAGCATCTCCGCGGCCAGTTCCTCGGCATACTCGCCGGCTTGCTCCTCGGTCTCGCCGAAGCTGTGGTGCTCGCTCAGATAACCATACGTGTTGCGGTCGGCCGGAATGGCCACCCCGATGCTCGAAACGATCAGCCGATGCGGCTCCCGCGTCGAGTTCTCCGCTATCACCGAAAAAACCACCTCGCCGTGACGCAAATAGGTGAGGCCTTCCTTGCGCGAAATCACCTTGCACCGCGGCGGAAAGATCGAGGAGACGCGAACCAGATTCTGCGAGGCAATCCCCGCATCCCGAAGGGCTAGCTCAAAGGAGGTCAAACGTTCCTTGTGTCTGCCTACGCCCTTGGTGAAGAAAATCCTCTTCGGGACCATGCTTTTTCCCAATTTCTATGTACCCTCCGTGTGTTGGACGCTCGTGATTTTCTTAGAGTTCCCGCATGAGTTTATCGCATCCGGGCGGGTGGAAACAGAACCGCCGGCGATTTCATGGGACGTTCACAGGGTCCAGTTCCCCGTGCCGCCGCCCTCCGGCCGCCCTGGCGGCCCATCCGCGACTCTCTCAACCGGCGTTTTCCCGCTCCGCCCGCCATTGCCACTCATAATTCGCAGATGGTAGCCTCTTGCTTGAATACGCCCACGGAAAGGGATTCCCCAAAAAACCATGCAAACTACCTATAACGGCCGGCAGCTCCCCAAAGACGGCCAGCCGATCGACTACAGGAACGGGCAGTTTGAAGTGCCCGATCACCCCATCGTTCCTTTCATCGAGGGCGACGGCACCGGCCGCGACATCTGGAAGGCCTCGCAGCGCGTCTTCGACGCCGCGGCCGAAAAAGCCTACGGCGGCAAGCGAGCAATCAAATGGTTTGAAATCTTCGCCGGCGAAAAAGCCTTCCGCCAGTTCAACTCCTGGCTGCCCGACGATTCCGTGGCGGCCGCGCGCGACCTGCGCGTCTCCATCAAAGGACCGCTCACCACGCCGGTCGGCGGTGGCATCCGCTCGCTTAACGTGGCTCTGCGCCAGATTCTCGATCTCTATGCCTGCGTCCGCCCGGTCAAGTATTACCAGGGCGTGCCCAGCCCCGTGAAGCATCCCGAGAAGCTCGACATCGTCATCTATCGCGAGAACACCGAAGACGTCTACGCCGGCATCGAGTTCAAGCAAGGCAGCCCGGACGCAGCCCGCCTGATCGATTTCATCAATAACGATCTGCTCAAAGGCGGCAAGAAGAAGGTAAGAGAAGATTCCGGCGTCGGCATCAAGCCCATCTCCATCTTCGGCACCAAGCGCCTGGTCCGCTACGCCATCCGCGCCGCGCTCGAGTCCGGCCGCAAAACCGTCACCCTGGTCCACAAAGGCAATATCCAGAAGTTCACCGAGGGCGCTTTCCGCGAGTGGGGCTACGAAGTTGCGGTTCAGGAGTTCCGCGCCGAGACCGTCACCGAGCGCGAAAGCTGGATTCTCGGCAATGCCGACGCCAACCCCGGCCTCACCGTTGAAGAGAATGCCGCCCTTATCGAGCCCGGCCTGGAATTCGGTTCTCCGGCCTTCCGCGACTCCGTTTACGCTGAAGTCAAGACCATCCTCGACTCCATCGGCCAAACTCATGGCAACGGCGCCTGGAAGTCGAAGATCCTCATCAACGACCGCATCGCCGATTCCATCTTCCAGCAAATCATCATCCGGCCCGCGGACTACAGCATTCTGGCCACCACGAACCTCAACGGCGACTACATCTCCGACGCCGCCGCGGCCCAGGTCGGCGGCCTCGGCATCGCGCCCGGCGCCAACATCGGCGATGGCTACGCCGTCTTCGAGGCCACGCACGGCACCGCGCCCAAGTACGCCGACAAGGACATGATCAATCCCGGCTCGGTCATTCTGTCGGGCGTCATGCTGCTCGACTTCATTGGCTGGAAGGAAGCCGCCAAACTCATCGAAACCTCCATGGAGAAGACCATCCAGCAGAAGTTCGTCACCTATGACTTCGAGCGCCAGCTTCCTGGCGCAACCAAAGTCGGCACCAGCGAATTCGCCACCCGCATCATCGGAAACATGGAAGGGCAGGGACGAAGGGACGAGGGAGTGAGGGACTAAGGGACTAAAGGACGTGAAGGGGTAAGATCTCAACCGGCTTTGTAACAGGGCACGGCTTTAGCCGTGCTACAAGAATTGCAATAAGGCAACGGGGCTTTAGCCCTGGGGGACAAACCACAGTCCCCACGGAGAAATTCACATGCGCAAAAAAGTTAGCATTGTCGGCGCCGGCAACGTGGGCGCCACGGCCGCCCACTGGATCGCTGCCAAGGAATTGGCCGATGTGGTGCTCGTCGACGTGGTCGAAGGCGTCCCGCAGGGCAAGGCGCTCGATCTGCTCGAAGCCATGCCCATCGAGAAGCGCGACGTGAGCGTCACCGGCGCCAACGACTATGAAGCTACGGCCCACTCCGATATCGTGGTCATCACGGCCGGCATTCCCCGCAAGCCCGGCATGAGCCGCGACGACCTGCTCCACACCAACTTCAAGATCATCTCCGACGTGGTCGCAAAAGTCGTCGCGCAGTCGCCCGAGTCGATCCTCATCATCGTCTCCAATCCGCTGGACGCGATGGCCCAGGCCGCCTATCGCCAGGCCGGCTTCAACCGCGAGCGCGTCATCGGCATGGCTGGCATTCTCGACTCGGCCCGCTTCCGCACATTTATTGCCACCGAACTGAATGTGAGTGTCGAAAATGTTACGGCATTTGTGCTGGGCGGCCACGGCGACACCATGGTCCCGCTCCCGCGCTACTCCACCGTCGCCGGCATCCCCATCACCGAACTCATCGCGCCCGATCGCCTCGCGGCCCTGGTCCAGCGCACCCGCGACGGCGGCGCCGAGATCGTCAAGCATCTCAAGACCGGCAGCGCCTACTACGCTCCCTCCGCCGCGGCCGTCGAGATGGTCGAGGCCATCCTCAAGGACAAGAAGAAGATTCTTCCCTGCGCCGCCTATCTGCAAGGCGAGTACGGCATCGAGGGCTACTACATCGGTGTGCCCTGCAAACTGGGCGCCGCCGGCCTGGAGCAGATCGTCGAGATCAAGCTCACCGCCGAAGAGGACGCCGCCTTGAAGAAGAGCGCCGCCGCCGTCAAGGAACTCTGCGCCGTCATCGGCGTCTAAGCTCAACCCTACCGTGTGCCCCACCTTCGCCGATTCGCGCTCTTTGCGAATGGGTCAAGGTGGGGTACGCAGATCTACGACTTCTTGTGCTCCTCGCCGGCAGCGGCGGCCAAACTCGTCACTGCTTCACAAACTCCACCACCTTCGGTCCGATCTGCGCGGCACACTCGCCGGGAGCCAGATGCCCGCAGCCGGCGAAAACCTCCAGTTGCGATTGCAGCACCAGCATGTGAATCTTCTCGGCCTGACTCAAAGGAGTGATCCGGTCCTCGCCGCCCCACACAAGCAAAACCGGCATCTTGAGTCCCGGCAACAGGCTGTCTGTGGCGTCCTTGCCCGTCATCATCGTCGCCAGCGCGCGGCGGATCACCCACGCGTTCCGCTTGGAATTGCGCAGAATGTCTTGCGCGACGTATCCCGGCACCACCGGCGGGTGAGGCATCAGCAGCGCGTCCAGTTGGTCCAGCTCCGCGGGCGTCTGCGGCGTGAACAGCCGCGTATCCCAGGCCGGCTTCTCGGAGATTCCGGCGGAGTCGAAGAGGATCAGCCGCCGCACCCGCTCGGGATGATCGCTGGCGACGCGCTGCACGATCCAGCCGCCCATCGACCAGCCGCCCAGGTCCACCTGCTTCAATCCCACCGCATCGAAGAAGCCCACCACCGCAGCGGCCTCGTCGGGCATCGAATAGGAGAAATCCGCCGGCTTCTCGCTGCGTCCGTAGCCGAGCAGATCGGGCAGATAAACGCGATAACCGGCCCTCGCGAGCCAGGGCGCCAGGTTGAGCCAGTCCTCGCCGCGACTGCCCAGCCCGTGCACCAGCACCACGGCCGGTCCGCTGACCGGACCCTCGGCGAGATAGTGCATGCGATGGCCGGCCACCGTCACTGCGTGGCTCTCCACACCCGATTGCCACTCCTGCACATAGGTCAACTCGTTCAAGTAGCTCACAGGGCGCGCCCAGAAGCCAAGACCCGCAACCGCCACCAGCGCCAGCACTGCGCCCGCAAACCACAGCAGCCTCTTGATCCACTTCACCGGCCTTCCCCTTTCTCTTGCATCGCCCGCGCCCGCTGCCAGCCGGCCTCGATCACCCGCACGGCGATCGGTTCCAGCGCCAGCGCGCCATGGCTGTTCCACTCCGCGCGCTCCACCCACCGCACCGCATCCGCGTCGGACGCAGCCTGCAATGTGCCGCCCAGCACGCGGCAGAGGTAATCCGCGATCACATAATGGTAGCGAACCCGTTCTCCCTCCCGGTGAATGCGGTCCAGCAATTCGATCAGTTCCACCGGCTCGACGGTCAGCCCGGTCTCTTCCCTCACCTCGCGCGCCACGCCGGCCGCGAGCGATTCGCCCACTTCCAGCAGCCCGCCCGGCAGCGACCAGTGCCCCTTCAGCGGCTCGGTTCCGCGCCGCACCAGCAGCACGCGGCCCCGGTCCACAATGACCGCGCCCACGCCCACCAGCGGCGTTAAAGGAAACTCTCGTTGCATGATCCTCCCGTTTTTATCGATACATCAGGGCCATCTCGCCAAGATTAGCGGTTGGTAGAAGCCGCTCTCGTCAGGCATCAGCCAGCGCAAATCTCGAAAACCGGTTGATCGCAACGCCGCCGAAAGCTCATTGCGCGGCAGGCAACGATACTCCGAAACGAAGTGATGCGCCGTCCACGACTGACCGGACTGCACCGCGATGTAAAGGTGCAAGGTGTATCTGGAATCATCGATCCAGTCCCAGACCTGATGAACGATCCGCCGTTCGCCATTTCCCCCGAAGAATACCGGTTCCTGCATGGCCGGCTTTTGGAGAATGAGCGAGTCGTAATCTCGAATGCTGGCGATAAACAGCCCATTTGACTTGAGTTTCGAGCTCATTGCCGCAAGTGCACTACCGAGTTGGCCGGCGGTGAGATGCGGAAGAGCATTGTCGAATGCAGCTACGACATCGAAGCCGTTCTCCGCGATCTCCGTCAGGGACGTCATATCCGAGACGTGGAACGAGAGTTCCAGACCACGGTTCTGAGCCTCGCGCCGCGCCCTGTTCACTGCCGCTTGACTGAGATCGGAGGCGACCACCCGATGGCCCAGGCTTGCAAGCCCCAGCGCCTGAGTTCCGATCCCGCAGGCACAGTCCAGGATCTTCAAAGGAGAGCCTTGCGCATGTGCTGAGAGAAGGGGATTCAGAATCCCGGCTTGCCGTTCGATCGACTTGTTCCAATCGTCGAAGATCAGGTGATACAGGTCCGCCAAGGGCTCGTAAAAGCTCAGGATTCTCTCTGCCACGGAACTGGCCTCCCGCGTTGCGATGATAAAAGCCTATCAACCTTCAACCGACTGATCCAAACCCGCATCGTTTTCTCCGGAGTATCATCCAAGAACCGGGAGAACATCATGGCGGAATTCACCTTGCGAATCGACAACATGCACTGCGGCTCCTGCATTCGCCGCGTCAGCCAGGCGCTTGCGGCCACTGAGGGAATCGTCGTCAACGAGGTGCGCCTGGGAGCGGCGCGGCTGAGTTCGGCCGCCGAGCCCGCGCCCGTCGATCGCGCCCTGGCCGCGCTGGCCCAGGCCGGCTACCCCGCGCGGCTGGAACCATGACCCAGGCCCCGCCCGCTACGGAATCGCTCACCCTCCCCGTTCTGGGCATGACCTGTGCCTCCTGCCAGCATCACGTCGAAGAGGCGCTGCGCTCCACGGCCGGAGTCGAATCCGCGCACGTCGATCTCATGGCCCATCGCGCCAGCGTGGTCTTCGACCCGGCTCTGACCGCACCCCAGGCGCTCATCGAGGCGATCCGCGGAGCCGGCTACGATGCCGTGCTTCCCCGCCCCAATGATTCCGCCTCAGGACCACAGGCGCAGGACCATGCCGATGAATCGGCCTGGAAGGCCGGCGCGACCCTCGCCGCCGGCGCCGCGGCCATGCTGCTGGCCATGCCGCTAGGCGCGGAGATGGGCCCGCTGGACCACAGCCTGATGCATCTGTTGCCCTGGCTCTACGCGCTGCCGCCCAACCTTCTGCGCTGGTTTCTTCTGCTGCTCACCGCGCTGCTCCTGGCCTGGGCCGGGCGCGGCATCTACCTGAGCGCCCTCCGCGCCCTGCGCCGCGGAAACACCAACATGAACACGCTGGTGGGCCTGGGAACCGGCGTGGCCTTTGCCTACTCCGCCTACGCCACGCTCTGGCCCGCTCCCGGCCGCCAGGTCTACTTCGACGCGGTTCTGTTGATTGTGGGATTTCTCTTGTTGGGCAAGAGCTTGGAAAGCCGCGCCAAACGCCGCGCCCTGGCCGCGCTCGACTCGCTCTCCCGGCTGCGTCCGGTCACCGCGCGCCGCCTCCGCGACAGCGTCGAGACCATCGTTCCGCTCGAAGAGATTCAGGTCGGCGACAGCGTCCTCGTCCTGCCCGGCGAGCGCTTCCCGGTGGACGCCACGATCCTCGAAGGCCGCACCACCGTGGACGAATCCATGCTCACCGGCGAGCCCACCCCTTTGCCGCGCGAGCCCGGCGGGCGCGTTCTAGCCGGCTCGCTCAACTACGACGGAGCCGTCACCTGCCGGGCGCAGTCGCTGGGCGAGGCCACGGTGCTGGCCCAGATCACCCGCATGGTCGGCCAGGCGCAGAGTTCGCGCGCGCCCATGGAGCGGCTGGCCGACCGGGCCAGTGCCATCTTCGTACCCGTCGTGCTGGGCCTGGCAGCCGTCACTTTTGCCGCCTGGCTGCTCGCCGCGCACTCGCTTCCGCTGGCCCTGGCCAGTACCGTCGCCGTGCTGGTGATCGCCTGCCCCTGCGCCATGGGCCTCGCCGTTCCCGCCGCGCTCACCGTGGCCGTCGGCCGCGGCGCTCAGCTTGGCGTCCTCTTCAAAGGCGGTGAAGCGCTCGAACGGCTGGCCCATCTGGACGCGGTCGTCCTGGATAAAACCGGCACTCTCACCGTCGGCCGCCCCGTTCTTGAAGCCGTTCATCCGTTCTCTGCCCACGCGGAAAACGATCTGCTGCGCCTGGCCGCCGCGGCCGAGGAGCGCTCGAACCATCCCCTGGCCCATGCCCTGGTGGATGCCGCGCGCGCGCGCCATCTGGTTTGGCTGCCTGCGGAAGACGTGCAGATCCTGCCCGGCCGCGGCCTCACCGCCACGGTGGAAAGCCACAATTGTCTGCTCGGCAACGAGGCTCTCTTCGCGGAGTTCCTCATTCCTCTTCCGGAAAACGTCGCGCCGCCGGAGCCTGGCGTCACGCGCCTGTGGATGGCTCTCAACAATCTGCCCGCCGGTTACTTCGATGCCCGCGACGCGCTGCGTCCCGATGCCGCCGAGGCCATTTCCTCATTGCGCGCCGCCGGGCTCCGCGTGCTCATGCTCACGGGCGACTCCGCCCAGGCCGCCGAACCCATCGCCAGCCAGGCCGGAATCGCCGAAGTGGAAGCCGGACTCGATCCCGCCGGCAAGCTGGCCCGCATTCGCGCCTTGCAGCAGAGCGGCCTGCGCGTGGCCATGGTGGGCGACGGCATCAACGACGCCGCTGCGCTGGCCCAGGCCGACGCCGGCATCGCCATGGGCTCTGGCGCCGATCTGGCCCAGGAGGCGGGCGATGTGCTGCTCCTGCGCGCCCAACCTGCCTCGATTCCCGCTGCTCTCGGCCTGGCCCGTCAAACGCTGCGCATCATGCGCCAGAATCTGCTCTGGGCTGCGGGCTACAATCTGCTCGGCATTCCCCTGGCCGCCGGACTGCTCTATCCCGCATTCCATATCCTGCTCACGCCCTGGCTGGCCGCTGCCGCCATGGCCCTCAGCTCGGTCTGCGTGCTGGCCAACAGTTTGCGCCTCCGCCGCTGGCAAGCGTCGCCGGCGCCGCGCCCCGCACAACCCGCGACGGCACGATAGACTAACCGTAGAGCCTGTCTGTGCGCATCCTGACCCGCTACATCCTCGGCGAAATTCTCTCCCACGCGTTCATTGGCTGCGCGCTTTTCACCTTCATTCTTTTCATGAAGGAGTTGCCCAAAATTCTGGAAATGGTGGTCCGCAACAGCTCCGCCTTCTCCAGCGTGATGGAAATCGTTCTCTTCACCCTGCCCAACTTCTTCACCGTCACCATTCCCATGGCCGTGCTGGTCGGCGTGCTGCTGGGCCTCAGCCGCCTGGCCTCCGACAGCGAAATCATCGCCATGCGCGCCTCCGGCCTGGGCATCGGCTACTTTGTCCGCGTCGCCTCCATCGTGGCCATCGGCGGCACGCTGCTGGGGCTGGCCAACTCCCTCTTTCTCGCGCCGCGCGCCAATCAGGCCATCCTGGAGATGGACAAGGCCCTTGCCTCGCAGGCCACTTACGAGATTCAGCCCCGCGTCTTCTATGAGGACTTCAAGAACTTCGTTCTCTATGTGCAGGACGTGCGCTCGGGAACCGGCGCGGCCAACTGGCGCCAGGTCTTCATGGCCGACGTCACCGATCCCTCAAATCCGCAGATCACCACCGCCGCCTCGGCCACCGTAGCCAGCGATTCCGGTCAGGAACTGCTCATGCGCCTGCGCAACGGAACCCACCACGAAACCGTGGTCGGCCAGCCGCAACAGTACAACCCCTCCACCTTTGAATTTGCCGACATGCCCCTGGCCGCCAGCCCGCAGAGCGAAGGCCACCTGGGCCGCCTCGACACCGCCATCTATGCCCTGCCCATGAACGCCCTCATCGAGCGCACCCACGGACCCGACGGAAAGCGCTTCCAGATCGAGTTGAACAACCGCTTCTCCTATCCGGCCGCCTGTCTGGTGCTCATGCTGGTGGGCGTTCCGCTGGGCGTCGTCTCGCGCCGCGGCGGCAAGAGCTCCGGTTTCGTCTTCACCATTCTGCTGGTCATCCTCTATTACGTCCTCTCTTACACGGGCATCGCGATGGGCCGCCAGAACAAGCTCTCCCCGTTCTTCGCCGTCTGGTCGGCCAACCTGCTCTTCGCCGTGGTCGGCGCCTTTCTGCTCTGGCAGATGGCCAACGGCGGACGCGTTCTCTCCGCCATCGCCGGCTGGGCCTCGCGTTCTCCCAAGCCCAAACCCGCGGCCCCGTCCAAACCCAACGGCATCGCCCTCGCCAGCCTGCTCGACAGGTTCCAGCCGCGCCTCCAGCGCACCACATCCCGCGGCGTCTTTCCCCGCATCCTCGACGAATACGTCGTCCGCGAGTTCCTCAACACCTTCTTCCTGGTGCTCACCGGCTTCGTCCTGCTCATGCTGGTCTTCACCTTCTTCGAGCTGGTCGGCGACATCCTGCGCAACCACATCGCCCTCTCCACCGTCGGCGCCTACCTCATCAACCTCACGCCCAGCATGCTCTACCAGATCGCCCCCCTGGCCGTGCTCATCGCCGTGCTGGTCACCTTCGGCGTGCTCAACCGCAACAGCGAACTTATCGCCATGAAGGCCACCGGCATCAGCCTCTACCGGCTGGTGGTTCCCATCGTCTCCATCGCCGCCGTGCTCGCCGTCAGCCTCTTCCTCTTCGATGAGTTCTATCTGCCCCAGGCCAACCGCCGCCAGGAGGCTCTGCGCAACTTCATCAAGGGCAAACCGCCGCAGACCGTCCTGCACCCCGGCGAAAACTGGATCTTCGGCCAGCCCCGCCCCGGCGAGCCCGCCCGCATCTTCTACTACCAGTTCTTCGATTCCAACCAGAGCGAATTCGCCAACCTCTCGGTCTTCGAGTTCGATCCCTCCACCTTCGCCCTCTCGCGCCGCATCTTTGCCGCCCGCGCCGCCTGGGACCCGGCAAACGGCTCCTGGCGCTTCCTCAACGGCTGGCAGCGCGACTTCGAAGGCACCAATATCACCCAATACCGCGAATTCAAACAGACCTCTTTCGCCGAGATTCACGAGGAGCCCGGCTACTTCAAGAAAGAAAGCCTGCAATCGCAGGAGATGAACTTCGGCCAGCTCGACCGCTACATCGGCGACCTGCGCCAGAGCGGCTTTGACACCATGCGCCTGCGCGTCGCGCTCTGGCACAAGCTCGCCTATCCGCTCATCGCCGTCGTCATGGCGGTGCTGGCCATTCCCTTTGCGCTCTCCATGGGCCGCCGCGGCTCGCTCACCGGCATCGCTGTCGCCATCGCCGTCGCGCTGGCCTACTTTGTAGTCGAGGAGCTCTTTGGAGCCATGGGCAACGTGAACTATCTCCCCGCTCCCCTCGCCGCCTGGTCCCCGGATATTCTCTTCGGCCTGGTCGGCGGCTACCTGCTGCTCCGAACGCCGACGTAACCCCCGCGCCCGTCCCCGTACAATAAAACCATGCTTCGCGATCTGCGCCCGCTCTTCGTTTACATGCGCCGCTACCGCTGGGGATACCTGTGGGGCACCCTCTCCTGCATCGGCACCAATGCGGCTGCGGTGCAGTTTCCCAGAGTCCTGGGATGGGCCATCGACAAACTGCAAAAACACCAGGCCGACCGCCAGGCGGTGCTCCTCTTCGCCGGGCTGCTCATCGCCATCTCCCTCGCCAAGGGCATCTTCCTCTACTCCCAGCGCTGGATCTTGATCGGCATCTCGCGCGAGATCGAGTTCGACATCCGCAACGACCTCTTCCGCCATCTCGAGCGGCAGGACTCGGGCTTCTATCGGCGCTATCGCACCGGCGACGTGATGGCCCGCATGACCAACGACCTCAACGCCGTCCGCATGTTGCTCGGACCGGCCCTCATGTACAGCGCCAACACCGTCTTCTTCACCGTCTTCGCCCTCTACTTCCTGCTCCACCTCAGCCCCTGGCTCACCCTGGTGGCGCTGGCGCCCATGCCCCTGGCCAGCATCCTCGTCCAGTACCTCGGGACCAGGATTCACGACCGCTTCGAGCGCATCCAGGCCAGCTTCTCCGAAATCTCCTCCCAGGCCCAGGAAAACTACTCCGGCGCCCGCCTCATCCGCGCCTTCGCCCGCGAAGACTCCCAGATCGGCCTCTTCGAGAAGCTCAATCGCCAGTACGTCGCCCGCTCCCTCCGCCTCGTCCAGCTCATGGGCATGTTGTGGCCCACGCTCGAATTCATCCTCGGCGTCTCCCTGGTCATCACGCTGCTGGCCGGCGGCCATCTGGTCCTGGCGCATCGCATCTCCGTCGGCCAATTTGTCGAGTTCAACACCTACATGATTCTGCTCATCTGGCCCATCATCGCGGTCGGTTGGGTCATCAACCTCTTCCAGCGCGGCACCGCCTCCGTTCAGCGCATCGATGAACTGCTCAAGGCTGAGCCGGCCATCGACGACCGCTCCGCGGATTTATCTCTTGGATCGGATACGGTGCTGAGGGGAGAGATCGAATTCCGCCATCTCGACTTCAGCTACGGCGAAACCGAGGTGCTGCGCGACATCTCGCTGCACATTCCCGCTGGCTCCAGCCTGGCCATCGTCGGTCCCACCGGATCGGGCAAAACCACGCTGGTCAATCTGCTCTCGCGGCTCTATGAAGCGCCCGAAGGCGCGCTGCTCATCGACGGCCGCCCGGTGCGCGACTACCCGCTCGCCGTGCTCCGCCGCAACATCAGCATGGTTCCCCAGGAGACCTTTCTCTTCAGCGAGACGATCCGCGAGAATCTCGCCTTCGGCGCGCCCCACGCCAGCCCGGAAGAGCTGTTGCGGGCGGCCGAGGCCGCGCATATCCGCCAGGAATTCGAAGAGTTTCCCCAAGGCTTCGAGACCATGGTGGGCGAGCGCGGCGTCACGCTCTCCGGCGGCCAGAAGCAGCGCGCGGCCATCGCCCGCGCCCTCTTGCGCCGGCCGGCCATCCTCATCCTCGACGACGCCCTGGCCAGCGTGGACACCTACACCGAAGAGCGCATCCTCGGCGGGCTGCGCGACTACACCGCCAACTCCACCACCATCCTCATCTCCCACCGCGTCTCCACCGTGCGCCACGCCGACCGCATCGCGGTCCTCGACCACGGCAAAATTGTCGAGCTGGGCAAACACGACGAACTGCTCGCGCTGGACGGCTATTACGCCGGCCTCTACCAGAAGCAGCAGCTTGAAGAAGAGCTCACCGTCGCCGGATAGACTCCGCACGACGCCCGCCTGTACGAAACAGTCAGGCCGCTCCGCATCTCACGCCGTCCAGCTTGAGCCCACAACGGCATCCGCCGCAGCCACGCTTTCCGTTTCCGCCGGTCTGCGCGCTGCCATCGCTCCCACCCGCCGCGCAGAGGGAGCGGCGCCGGGCTCCTTCGCCACCTGCTTCCAGGCGTCGCGCACATTTCTGACGCAGTCGATCGCGTGCTCGAACTTCGCCTTCGAGGCCGACTGCGAGGCTTGCAGAATCTGCGCGAAAATCGACGCGTAGAACTCGCTGAGCGCCTGCGCCGGCCGGCCGCCCACATCCATGCGCAGCCGCGCCTGCAGGTGGATGATGATATCCAGCGCGCGCTTCACCGCGGCCCGCCGGCCAGCCTCGTCTCCGCGCTCCACCGCCGCCCGCGCGGCATACAGGAAGCGCAGAATTCCGTCGTAAAGCGCTACCACCAGATCCACCGCCGAAGCGCCTTCCAGCGCATGTTCCTGATAACTTCCCATCGGGAGAAAACTCCTTAGCCGTTCGTGTTTTCGTCGTAGCCGGTGATCGCCGAGTACAGTTCGTTCACGCCTTCCAGTTGCGTGGGCAACTGCTGCATGATCTCGTTGGCGCTGTTCAGCTCGGCGGTCAGGCTCGTCTGCTGCGCCGAGATGTAGCTCTGCTCCTTCGAGATATCCGCATTCAGCGTGGATTCGATGTCGCTGTTCGAGCTGGAGGCCAGCGCCAGAACCCCCGTCGTCGAACTGGTCCCCGCATTCGTCAGCATGTTGGAGAAGCTCTGCCCCCAGCCGCTCGCGTTCTGGAAGAAACCCACCACGCTGCTGTAGTCCGTATTCAGCACCGAGTCCAGGCTGGTGGCGTCGAAGGTCAGCGAGCCGTCGTTATTCACGCTGATCCCCAGGCCGGTCAGGCTGTTGATGTCCGACGAGTTGGTGTACTTCAGCGTCGTCGTGCTGGTGTCGGTGGTATCCAGCAGATTCGAGGTCACCGTCAGCGTCCCGGCTGTCCCCGCGGTTCCCGACTGCAGCGTCAGCACCGTCCCGTCGCTGTTCAGCGAGGCCTTCACTCCGATGCCGGATGTGTTGTTGATGGCATCGGCCAGGCCCGAGAGCGTGTTGTCGGTCGAGTCTAGGGTGATGGTCTGCGCCGCGCCGCTGCCCACCTGGATCGAGATCGAGCCGGCCAGCGTATCGCCGGAGTCGGCGATTGCGCTCAGCGTGGCGCTGGAGGTGGTCGAGCTGGAGCCCGCCGTCACGGTCGAGCTCAAAGCCGTGTCGCTGGTGGCCGCAATCGCCGAGGTCACGCTCAGCGCGCCGCTCGACCCCGCCGTCTGCGAAAGCAGCGAGAGCGTCGATTGCCCGTCGCTGGTCACCACCGTGGCTGTCACCCCGATATCGGCGGAGTTGATGGCGCTGGCCAGGCCGGCGAGCGTGTTGACGCCGCTCCCGGTATAAACCGTGTCGGCCGCGGCGCCCGTGCTCGGCTCGGCGCCGATCACCACGTTCTCCGTCGTGCCGCTGCCCACCGTGATGGTCATGGAGCCGGAGAGCACCGTCCCCGTATCGTCGCTGATCGCGTCCAGTGTGCCGTTCGGATTGGCTGTATTCAGCCCGCCCAGAAGTTGCTGCTGCAGTAACGACAGCGTAGGAGAGCCGAAGAGCGGCTCGGCATTGCCTGAACTGTCCTTCCCCTCCTGCGTGTTCACGGCGCTGATCAGCGAGTTGTAGTCGCTCACCATCTGGCTCACCGCGCTCTCCACCCCGGTATTGTCGTTGCCGATCACCACCTGAATCTGCTCAAGGCTGCCATCCGATTCGGTCGCGCTCGGCGCCAGCAGTTGAAAGGTCACGCCGGGGATGAGATTGGCCACCGTGTTCGAGGCGCTGGTCAGATCGACGCCGTCCACCGTCAGTTCCGCGTCTTTGCCCGTGACCGCGGCGGTATAGTCCAGGGCGGTGCTGGGATCGCTCACGCTGGAACTCACCGTCAGCGTTCCCGCCGAACCCGCCGTCTGCGAGGCGAGCGACAGGCTCGAGGTCCCGTCGCTGTTGGTCACCGCCGAAGCCTTCACGCCGATGCCGGATGTGCCGTTGATCGCGTCCGCCAGTTCCTGCAGCGTTTCGCCCTGCGTGCCCAGGCTGACGGTCTGCGCCGCGTTGCTGCCCACCTGGATGGAAATGGAACCCGTGAGCGTGTCGCTCAGGCTGCCCACCGGGCTCAGCGTGCCCGTCGAGTTCGCCGAACTGGTGCCCGCCGATCCGCTGTAGCTCAAGGTCGCGCTCGCGGCGGCCGCAATCGAATTCGCGCTCACCGTGATGGCGCCGTCCGCGCCCGAGGTGCCCGAAACCAGGCTCAGCCGCGAACCGGAGGAATCGGTCAGTACGCTGGCCGTGACGCCCACCCCGGAGGAGTTGATCGCCGACGCCAGCCCGCTGAGCGTGTCGTCCGATGAATCCAGTGTGATGGTTTGCTTCGTTCCGCTGCCCACCTGCAGCGTGATCGAGCCCGACAAGGTGTCGGAAGCGCTGGCGATGGGCGCCAGATAGCCGCTCGAGGTCTGCGCCAGCGATGTCACCTCCACCGTATGCGTCCCGGCCACCGCCGTCGAGTCGGCCGCGGTCAGCGTCAGCACATCGGTGTCGGAACTGGAGCCCGTCTTCTCCGCCATGATGCCTTCAAGATCCGTCAGCGTGCTCAGGTCGTTGGAGAGATTCGAAAACAGCGTCCCCAGGCTGGAGATGGCCGTGTCCTGGCTCTCCAGCGAGCTCAACTGCGTCTTCCACGGCGTCTCCACGTTCTCCAGATTGCTCACGATCGACGCCACCGTCGTGCTCACATCGAAGCCTGTCCCGCTGGTCGGCGACCCGAAGCTCAGTCCCACTGTGCCCATCGCACCCTCCCACGCGCACTCAAGCAGCCCGATATCCAACAGCCGCCAAGCCGGATTGGGAAAAACTCATGAGAGCAGGCTCATTCCCGCCCGCCACACAGCGAAGGGCGTCCTTCCGGACGCCCCCCTCTGCTGCGCGGCCTTGCGCCGCTCCACTTCACCCCTGCGACAAGATCCCGTCGCCGGGGACCCCGGTTATTGCAGCAGCTTGGTCACTTCCTGCTGCATGCTGTTGGCCTGCGCCAGCGCCGAAATGCCGGTCTGGCTCAGAATTTCGTACTTCGACATGTTCGAGGTGGCCGACGCATAGTCGGTGGCCTGCACCGCGTTCTGCGCCGAGGTTACGTTCTCCTGCTGCGTGCTGAGCACGGAACTGACCGCGTTCAGCGTGTTGATCTGCGCCCCGATGTAGCCGTCCTGCGCCGCTACGTCGGTGATCGCGGCGTTCAGATCGTTCAGCGCCGTCTGCGCATCGGCCTGGTTGGAAAGGTCGGTGCTGCTGAGCGACTGGCCGGCCTGATCCGTATAGCTGATCGTGGCCGTCCCGCTGGTGCCGCTCAGGTCGGAGGTGAGCCCGGTATTCGCCGTTCCGCCATAGGTCAGTACGGGGGCGACGATGGTGCCCGTGTTGACCACCGTGGACCAATCCTTGACCCCGCCCGTGCTGGCGATTCCGACGCTGTAGTACGGGGAGGAATCGGTGCCCGGAGTGGTGGTTGAAATGTCCCCTGCGTCGCCCGCGGAGGTGTCGGTCACGCCCGTGCCGATGGCCAGCGAAGAGTTCGACGAGGTCAGAATGATGTCCGCGTTGGTTTGACTGTACGCGGCCGTGACTCCGTAGTCGCCGGCGTTGATCGTCGCCGCCAGTGTGGCCAGCGTATCGTCGCTGGAGTTGATGGTGATGGTCTGCGCGCCGATGGTCAGCGAGCCGCCCAGTGTGTCGCCGTATTTTGCCACCGGTGCAATCGCGATCTTGCCCACTTCGCTGGAGAACTGCGTGCCAGGGGTGGGGGTATCGGCCAACATGGAGGGGGTCGCCGTCCCGGCGTCCGAGAGACCCGACCCGGTAACGCTCACGCCGGAGTCTGCCGAGTTGAAGGTAAGCACCTTGTTGGCGCCATTGATGGTGGCGTTCACCCCGTAGCCGGCCGCATTGATCGTCGCCATCAGGTCCTGCAGCGTGTCGGTGGTCCCCGCCGTGCCGAGAGTGATGGAGTGTGTCTTGCCGTCGGAGCCCACGATGTTCAGGGTGCCGCCCAGCGTGTCGCCCGCGGTCCCAACGGTAAGGGTGCCCACTACGCCAACGCCGTTGGTGCCGGTGCCGCCGACGCCGATTCCCGCGCCGGTAATCTCGATGCCCGTATCCGTCGCGCCGCCGCCGCCCAGGTCCGAAGCCTCGGCCGTTGCCACAGCCGCCGTTCCAGCCTGTTGCGCCGTGGTCAGGCTCGCCGTCAAACCCAGCCCTGAACCGTTGATGGCGCTGATCAACCCGCTCACCGTGTTGGCGTACTGCGTGTTCGCGCCAACCGTAATCGTCGCGCTTTGCGTGGCGGGCGCGCCGTCCGCTCCAGTGGTCAGATAGGTCACCTGGAGCGCCGTGGTCGCGTTCGAGGCGCCCAGGCTGTCCCCCAGCGCCGCGTCGGTGCCGTCGTTGGAAAGGTCGATGAAGACGTTGCTCCCTGTCTCTCCGGTGCTGTAGGCCATGGTGCCGCCGGCATCGCCCACGTTGGACGAAGACAGTGTCCGGATATTCAGATCGTCGATCGAAGAGCCCACCGCCGAGGAGTCGCCGGTGTAAATGTTCGTGTTCGAATTGAAGACCGCCTGATTGTTATAGGTGGTCGTGGTGCCGATGTTGTTGATCTCCGACAGAATCGACTGGTACTCCTGGTTGGCCGCCGTATCCTGCGAGGCGTTGAGCGTGCCGTTCGAGGCTTCCGTAGCCAGCGTCACGGCCCGGTTGAGCAGGCTCGTCACCTGCGAAAGGGCGCCGTCGGCTACCTGCAGAAGACCCACACCCTCCTGCGCGTTGGTCTGTGACTGCGTCAGCGCCGTCTGGTTCGCCTGCAGCCCGTCGACCAGCGAAAGACCGGCCGCATCGTCCGCGCCGGAGTTGATCTTCGATCCCGAAGACAACTGCTGCAGAACGGTGTTCAGGCTATTGTTGCTGTTGTTCAGGTTATTCTCCGCATAGGTCGCGGAGATGTTGTTCAAGACACCCAGGGACATGGGATTCTCCTTGTGGGATGCGTGGATTTGCGGCCCTTTCCCGAGAATGCTCCCATTTTTTTTGCTAACCCTGGGTCGCTGCTTCCGGGTCCGCTGCCGCCGCATCTGGCCCCTTCTTCGGCGCGGGAGTTATGGACTTTATCCTCCCGTCCTTTGTGTCCTGCCGGGGACACTTCCGCCCCTTTGCTCTAATCTTTCATCCTTTCCCTCCGCCCGCCGATAACGCCCGTAAAGGAGTTATCAGGGCGATGATCGAACTTACCCGGCTCAACGGCAATCCGATGGTCCTCAACAGCGATCTGATCAAGATCGCCGAGGCGTCTCCCGACACCATGCTCACGCTCATCAATGGAGAAAAGCTGATCGTGCGCGAGAATTGCGATGAAGTCGTCGAGCGAATCCTCGCCTATCGCGCCCGCCTGCTGGCCGCGGTGGCCAGGCGCCTGCCCAATTACGGCGATCTGCAGCGGGTCGTCTCCATCGCCAGTCTCGACGTCGCCGCGCAGCCTCACTCCGCGCCGTCCACCCCGCCCCGCAACCCGGCCCGCGGCCATTGAGCATTGCGCGGCGGTCTCCGCGCCCGATTTCCAGAGGAGCCTTTCATGGATAAAGCGAGCATTGGCGGAGTCTTCCTGGCCGTCGCCGGCATTCTAGCCGGATTGCTCATCGAGGGCGGCAATCTTGGCCAAATCCTGCAGCCCACCGCGGCTCTCATCGTCTTTGGCGGCACCATGGGCGCGGTCCTGCTCCAGTTCCCGCTCACCACCGTCGCCGCCGCATTCCGCAGCCTCGCCCACGTCTTCGCCGCGCCGCGCAAGCAGAACGGCCAGCTGATCCGGCTGCTGGTCTCCTATGCCAACAAGGCCCGCCGCAGCGGCGTCGTCTCCCTCGACAGCGACCTCGGAACCATCCAGGATCCCTTCCTCAAGCAATCCCTCATGCTCGCCGTCGATGGCACCGAGCCCAACGATCTGCGCAACATCATGCGCGTCAGCCTCGACTCCACCACCGAATGCGAAGAGCGGCTCCCCATGGTCTTCGAGTCGGCCGGCGGCTTCTCGCCCACCATCGGCATCCTCGGCGCCGTGCTCGGTCTCATCCAGGTGATGCAGCATCTTGACAACATTCAGGAGGTCGGCCGCGGCATCGCCGTGGCCTTTGTCGCCACCATCTACGGCGTGGGCATCGCCAATCTCTTTTTCCTGCCCTTCGCCGGCAAAATGCGCCTCCGCCTGCGCGAGGAGCACCAGCGCCGCGAAATGATGCTGGAAGGCGTCATCTCCATCCTCGAGGGCATGAATCCGCGCATGCTCGAAGTCAAGCTGAGCGGCTTCCTCGACGACGCTAACCGCGAGAAGCAGGAGCGCGCGGCATGAGGTCCCGTGTCCCCAGGAGCCGCGTCACCCACGACCGCTGGCTGGTATCCTATGCCGATTTCATCACCCTGCTCTTCGGCTTCTTCGTCGTCCTCTACGCCTTCGCCAAGGCCGATCAGAAAAAGCAGATGCGGGTCTCCGAGTCCATCGACTCCGCATTCCGCTCCCTGGGCCTCTTTTCCGACGCCGCGCGCCGACCGGCCAGCCCGGACAGCGCCGGCGGCGTCGAAAAGTCGGAGATCCCCATGAACATCGTGATGGGCGAGGATGTGCTCTCGCCGGCGCAGGTCAAGGACGATCTGGACCATATCCGCCGCGACCTGCAACAGACCCTGTCCAACCAGATCGCCCAGCACACCGTCTCCATCCAGATGGGACGCGACGGGCTGGTCATCAGCCTGCGCGAAGCCGGATTCTTCAGCTCCGGCTCGGCCGACCCGCGGCCCGGGACCCTCGCCACGCTGCGCCCCATCGCCGACAAGCTGGGCCGCACCCCCTACGATCTGCGCATCGAGGGCCACACCGACAACGTCCCCATCCACAACGCCGAATTCGACTCCAACTGGGAGCTCTCCTCGGCCCGCGCCACGCGCATCGCCCGGCTCTTCCTCGATCTCAAAGCCATCCCGCCCAGCCGCCTCTCGGCCGCGGGTTACGCCGAGTTCCACCCCGTGGCCGGCAACTCCACAGCCGAGGGCCGCGCCGAGAACCGCCGCGTCGATCTGGTCGTCCTGCCCCGCTCCAAAATCGATCTCTCCGCGCCCGCTTCCCCTCACCCCACCGGCCCCTGGCGTAAGATCACCGACGACGACTGAGCGGAGTGAGCGGGAGTGTGTTCAGGACCCTGAGCAAAGATTCCGCGCCCTGAGAAATGAGAATGAAGACCGAGCAACGCGGGAGCTGGACCTGACGGCGATCACGGGAGGGAAGGAAACAGATTCTGCTGGCGGTCAGCGCCGGGATCTATCGGCTTGTCGCTCGGCGCCGGGTCCGGGGCGAAGGCGCGCATCAACTGCAAAGTGCGGCGGTGACTTTCAAGAATCGCCTGCAGTTCCAGACAGCGGGAGCACCCACCCTTGATGGCGCCGACCCCATCCGCTTCGGGATCGAACATGGGATGCCGCGTGCACTTGCCGCGCCATTTCACTCTTTCGATTTTCAGCATCTCCAAGCAATCATATCGTCATTGGGACACGGTTCGCACTGAACCCAATCGTGTGGCGAATCGTTGCGATACCCCGTAATGGTCGTGGCTCGCTTTAGTTCCCGACGACCAGGACTTGGAAGCTGCCGTTTACGTGCACGGCCTGAAGTGTGCCGATGCTTCCGGGCTGAGCCAGATTCACTCCCATCAGATCGGTGACCAGGTAGACTTCGCCTCTGGCCGGGTTTACCGCCAGGGTTCGCGCCCGCTGGCGCGTGGGCAGATCCTGGATGACCGCATAGGTATCGGTAACATCCTGCCGAATGATGGTGAGGCTTCCGTTGGCGTCTCCGTTGGCGATATAGATGAGACCGCGTCCTTGGTCGTAACCGATGGCATCCGTGCCGGAGCCGGTGTGAAGCGACGCCACCAGCTCGCCTGTGGCAGCGTTGAGCACCACCATCTTCATGTTGTTACAGGCAGCAAAGAGGCGAGGGTGGCTGCTGTCGACGGCCAAGCCGCGGGGATCGACGCATTCGGGCCCCAGAGCGAAGATCTTCAAGCGGCTCTCAGCCGAATTGGGGAGTCGGGACTCGTGGCTCCAGTCCAGAATGGGCGGAATGGCAGGCTGCGTTGCCGGACTGGGTTGGGCTGGTCCGGACTGGGAGTTTGCCGGCAGGGTGGATCTGGCCACGGAGGTCTGACTGCGAAAGAGCGCTGCAATGGCCTGGGCATCGAGCCGGGCAATCTGGTTGCGGTTCTCGATGTTGATGAAAACCTCGCCATTGCCGTCGGTCTGTGCAAAGCCCAGCTTGCCGGGCATGAGGATCTCTCCGAGCGGCTCGCGGGTTTGTACGTCGATGACGGTCACCGAAGACTTGATTTCCCGGTCGGTGACAGGGGATGGATTCCCGGTGCGTTGGGAAAAACGGGCGGCAGTGTTGAGGTGCTGGTGCGCTTGGCTCGAGGGCTGCGGGGTAGTGGGGTTCTCCGTTTCAGGGTTCGCGCAGATGGCGAACAGCAGCCTGCTCTGGGGTTCCATGACGATAGCGCGCGGACTAGGACCGGTGGATATGCTCGCTACCACCTGAAATGTGCGCCGGTCAAAGACCTTGACCTGGCCGGCAGGCCCATCGCTGATGTACCCGAACTCACCGCTGTCGTCGAGAGCAATGGCGTGGGCCTCGCGCAGGCCGGTGACCTGGCCGGCAAGCGTCCCGGTGTCCACATCGACCACCTGCACCACGCGGCCGTGCGCGATGAAAAGCTGTCGGGCCGCTGAATCCATGGTCAAGTAATCCCAGTTGCCGACACCGCCGACGATCCAGGTCTTCTTGATGAAGAAGGGGCTTCCGGGGAGTTGGGTGGCTCCAGGAATCTGCTGCGCCGGCACGGTGGCGCAGGCCAGCAGGCAAAGGGCAAGGAGTTTCTTCATCGTGGATCGCTCCTGATGAGTAGATGCAGAAACAGAGAGCAGGGAACAGGGTATCGTATCCGCCTGAATCGAGGTCTGTTTGATCGAGGATCCCTGCTAGTACCGGGACCGCATGATGGTGGAATGGCCCTGCCGGGCATCTTCCCGGCGCGGTTCACCTGGGCCGCGCTCCCTCCATATGGCGCTGTGCTCGAGGTGGTCCAATGTGAACATACGTCCGCCTCAAGCGCTTCTACGATTGGGCGTAGTGAAGACGTGCCGGCAGTTCTGACGTGCGTCCCAAATCTCCGCAACGATCCCAGAAAGCTGCGTATTGCATGCCAGCGAATGCAGTTCTACAAGAAGCCAAAAAGCTCCACAAGGTGAGCGACAGTCTCGATGTGCTAGCGAGGCAACATTCTCCCATCTCGGAAGCGCTCTCCATTCTATCGGGAGCCGTTCGCAACTCCGCCACGATGCTGGAGGTGCTGGTTGCGCTGAAGCTGGGGCAGAATCCAAAGTCGGGTTCGGTAAGTAACTGATGAGCCAGTTGCTCGAGGAAAGGCTTCCTGTTGATGAAAAAGAAGCGCCGGGTACATGGGGAGGGTTGACTACGGCGGACTTTCAAGCAGCGGGGGCAGCGATCGCTGCATGGAAGGGACGTTCGCTTTTGACCGTTTTGAAAGCGGGCATATGCATAGGATTGGTTCCACGTTGGCAGCCAGAGAGCCGGGAAATACGAGACGTTGCGGCTCTCGGCAGAAGGCTGTCGAACTTACCAGCAACCCCAACCTGGAAAGCTGACGGCAGCGCTGACAAGAATGCCGGAAAAGTTCAAAAGTTTGTCGGCAAGATTGAAAAGGCGATCGGAAAATAAGCGAATCAACGTATTCGTCAGAGCAATCCATCTGTTTTGTGATTTGTGTATGTGATTTTCTGAAGGTATGAGCGATGTGTCAGTGGGATTGGTGCGGCGGCGTCCCCGTCTCAGCCGCGAGGAAGGGGAACAGCTTGTTCGGGAGTATGAAGCGAGTGGGTTAACGCGGCAGGCGTTCTG
>Ga0181535_10000327_pt1 | contig 73111 bp, 80 predicted proteins | sample PEATcosm2014_Bin_44_FD_119774 | JGI IMG/M metagenome (GOLD analysis project Ga0181535, IMG submission 119774) | Peatland microbial communities from MTU Mesocosm Facility, Houghton, MI, USA - PEATcosm2014_Bin17_30_metaG | ecosystem: Environmental > Terrestrial > Soil > Wetlands > Peat | place... | reverse complement strand
CTGGTCCATTTTCTTTACCCCTTTTTCCTGGTCAAGGATGCGCATTTCGACTTTCTCGCCATAAAAAGCCGGGAAAGTCGAAACACGGAAATCGATTTTCCTGCCGTCGATGCGCGCTGAAAAACGACCATCCTGCGGCTTTCTCTTTTCATCCAGACGCATATTCGAAACGATTTTGATTCGTGCGACCACAGCCGAATGGACTTGCGCCGGCAAGATGAGCGAGGTATTTAGAACGCCATCGACACGGAAACGGACACGCACCTTGTCATGTAGATGCTCTATGTGCACGTCCGAAGCATTACCCTCTGTAGCGTAGCGGACGATCGTGGCCACGATCTTCACTACAGGTGCGTCCTCTATTATAAAAGCGGCTGTTTTGGCCTCTACTTTTGCTTTTGACGTATCTATGGTTTGATCGACATCTACTGATAGCTCTGTCTCGAGCTCGGAGAGCGCCTTGGACACTTCCCCGCCGAGACCTTTGTATGACTCGAGTACTTTTTGGAAATCTTCCGGAGAGATCAGGAAAATCTTGTATGGGATGTTCTTTTTTGCGGCAATGAAGTTGAGGGCATCGCGGGCTTCGATATTGTCCGGATCTACTATGCCGACTTCCAACATGCCATCCTTGAAGCCGATCGGTACGAATTGATAATGGGTAGCGCTTTCCTCCGGAATATAATCCAGGACATCAAAAGGAATGCTGTTTTCCGCCACGACGCGCGTCGGTATATTCAAAAATTCTCCGCGCGCAGCTAGGATGTCTTCTGGTTTTACACCAACAGAGATGAGGGCTTCGTCGAGCGAATCACCGTCAGCTTGTTTTGCTTTTACGGCTGAAACTCCGGCCTTGCTGATAAGATTCTTTTTTTGGAGGATGTCTAGAACGCTCATATTTTATTGCCCTACCGGCGCAAATGGATTCGCTCTGCCTACTGGCTGTGGCGGCACTGCAATCGAATAATCGACCAATGATTGGTACGCAGGCGTCTGAAAGAAGCTAGTATCTATGTTTATGGACGAAACGCTGTTCAATATATTCAGGACGCTAGCGCCGACCGCCGCTGTAGCGCTATCAGGCGAAGAAGAGATCAATTGGGAAGTCGAAGAGCCGGAGCTTCCCTTTGAATAGAAATACCATCCGCCGGCAAGAATGATGACGATGACGATCCCGATTATTATAGTATTTTTATTTGAGGATGGATTCTTCATATTGTTTATTGTTTCAACCAATAAGTGTCCAGAGTCACTCCGTAAGTGTATGTCCCGTTGGTCGAAGGAGACAGAGTTATGCTCGTTACATCCAGAATTCGCAAGCTTCGTTCTATATCCTGCAAGAAGGCGATAAAATTATTGTATGTCGTGGTGACACTGAATGAGACTGTGACAGTAGAAAGACCGCTATTATAGGATGCCGCTGGATTTGCTGGCACGCTCGCAGACTGAGTCGAACCGGAATTAGACGCATTTGTGTCAGCTGATGTGGTTATGCCAGAGGCAGTGATCCCGTGTCTTGAAGCGATACCTGATATGTCTATCATCAGGCGTATATTGTCTATATTGTTGGGAACGATTTTGTCCAAACGGGATTTATCCGCATCTGAGATGGCATTATATTGTTTCAAAACTGAATCTCGCAGATCTATCAATTTTTTAGCATTGGTTATAGCCGACAAGTATTGATTGTTTTCAGCTTGGATAGAGTTGATGACAGCTATCTGTCCAGACGTATAGGTAAAGTAAACTCCTATGGCGAGAACGATGAGTATTAGAGCTGTGATGTTTCTATTCATTTTATTTATTGTATTGTGGAGGAAGCCGCAGGCGCCGACGATGATGTCGATGACGTATTCTGTCCGGATAGCTCGCTGACATATGACAGCTCGGATGGATCTACGGAGGCAGTGAAAGAAAAACCTACCTTGCCGTCCGAACCGACCGACAGGTTCGAGAGCACTGGGTTTTTTATCACGTTGTTAGAACCAAATTCAGAAGATTGGCCAAAGACATCAGATTGATAAGCAACAGAATAATAGCTATCGGCTTCGCCTTGCATAGAAACGGTGATATCATTATTCGTACCGCTATTTGCTCTGCCAGCCGAAGAGCCGGAAACAGCCGGAGCAGAAAAAGTAAAGCTCTTCCATTGAACGCTAGTTATGGTCAACTGACCGATTATATTGAAAATCTCCGAAGCCGCCAGGTGGTTCTGGATGAGATCCTTGGCTAAATTGATCTTTTCATTTGCCGCTGTGAGGGTGCTGATGAGCGAGGTATTGAATTGATTCTGGTCTGCGGCCAAATCGTCCTTGTATTTATTTTGTTGCGAATCAAGGACTTTTTCCCAAGCGAAAGCAAAACCTGCCCCGCCCAGAGAAAGTATGAATAAGGCAACGGAGACAGTCAGCAGGATACTGACTGAATGCCTAGCCGGATTGCCGGAAGAAACAGTCATTGGTTTCTTTGGTATGAATGATGTTTGAAACTTTGGCTCCATTTTGTTTAAGAAAAACAGCTCGCGTCTCCCCTATTGTACTATATTGTCAAGGAATATAAGCAAGGACGTTGTGTATAAAGTACTTATTTCCCCTTAGTCCAACTCGCTGAGTCTGCGCAATGCCGCACCTATCGCCACGGCGAATTCTGGGCCAGCTGTGGAAAGCTGGTCCGAGAGGAACGCTGGCGTTTCCATTTTGCCGAAAGGATTGGCATAGATAACTTCTGATTGAAAGCTGCTCTTGGCCAGCTCTGCGAACCCTTTTAACAAGACTCCTCCTCCTGTCAGGATCACTTTTGAGATGTTCTTATGATATTTTTTCTCGTAATTCAATAGGACTGCATTCGCTTCATAGAACATATAATCCAGATTGACTGTGATTATCTCCTTTTGGTCTTTGTACTCGTCTCCACCGGAAAGGCCATATGACCTTTTCATCGTCTCTGCTTGGACCACGGGGATGCTCATAGCTTTTGATAGAGCCAAGGTCAGGTCTTGAGAGCCCTTGTTTATGATATGCGAAGCGCGCAATAATCCGCGTTCGACTATATATAGTTTCGTCGACTGAGCTCCCATATCCAGGATCATAACGGCTTGGAGACCTTGGTCGAGCGAAGCACGGATGGAGCTAAACAATTCTATCTCATAAAAAGAAGGCGCCAATGCCGAACCAGCCATGATGTTCTGATAATTGGAGATGTATTCATTGCTGATAGCCACAACCAAAACGTCTTGGCCCTCTTTTGCTTTTTCAGCTGACGCGTTGTTGGAGTCTTCGCTGGCATAAGAATCCTCGCGCGGAATGACCGACCAATCGAGCATGACTTCGTTTATCGGCACAGGGATATATTTTCTGGCTTCGAGAGAGATCACTTCGGAAATGTGCTTGTCGCCGATAGGAGGCAAAGATATAAAAGAGATCAAGGACGATGATAGCGGCAATGCGACTCCGCAAGCATTGGTCGTCGTCTTTGCCTCATGGAGAATGTCTTTCAGCGCCTCGATTATCTTGTCATTCGATAGACTGGTGGCCCGACCGATCTCAATGCCGGCATAAGGACCCAGAGCAAGCTCGCCATAAGTCTCCAGAACTGTCCGACCGTGCTTTTTCTTTATTTGAACCACTTTTATGGCCGATGATCCGAGGTCGATGCCTAGCACGCTCGGGCTTTTGCTCCCAAACATGGAGCTGATTTTATCCATAAAACTCATGGGAAAAGTATAGCACGGATAAAAGATAAAAGAAGAAAGGTCTTTGGGTCGGATTCAAACCTAATCTTAACCTCGCGAGGTCTCCTATGGCTTTAGCTTTTCTTTATAACTATTTTAACTTTTCTTAATAAATTTTTTCTATAGTGTGCGTGTGATCGTTCGCGAGAGCAATTACGCTTTCATTGACGGCCAAAAAAAGGGGCATCTTATGGAGAAAATGAGGACATTAAAGGAAATTGCGATTCTGATATGGTTTTAAGAATTTGTATAGATTTCTGGAATTTTGATAAAGCGGTGATAATTTCCGGCGATGGAGACTTTTATTCAGTGGGAAATATTTTATATTCCACGAATCAGAGCCCGTGTTTTCTTGTCAAAACAAAGGCGTTGAAGAAAATAGAATCATGATCCCTATCGAAAACCCATGAAAAAACTATTCCTGACAATATTAGATTTTCTTTTTCCTCGCCGCCTGAATGATGCGGCTATTTTTGATATCTCACCAGAGGATTTTTATGAAAAGATCCCGAAATGGCAAGGGGAAATCTATCCGAGCATGCGAGCGATCTTTCATTACAAGGATCCCATCGCCAAGGTCATGATAAAGGAATTGAAAAGCTCGAAAAACGAGCATGCCGCCGAGATCGCCGGCTTTGCCCTCTTGAACCATCTTGAAGAGAACAATCTGAGCGATGCGATCATCGTTCCCATGCCTATTTCCAAAGAAAGAAGAAGGAAACGCGGATACAATCAATGCGAGTTGATCGCAGAATTTCTCGTGAGAGAATCTCTCGACCGAAAAAAAGCTATCGTAGATAAGACTAAACAGGATTCAAGATTTATGATTAAAGATTCAAGAAAAATCAATGATCCGGTTTCTAATTGTAATTGCAATTTTTCTCTTGATCATCATGTCTTAAATCTTGGGTCTTATCAAGACGATCATGAAATAAAAAATTCTGAAATGTGCTTTGAAATTCGCACTGACATCCTAGAAAAACCGATCGATACGGCAAAATTGGCCTTTGAAAATCGCGCAGAAAGGTTAAAAGCAAATAAAGGGGTTTTTAGGTCTAAATGCACCCTTTCACATATCGAGAGGCGTATAATCGTCATCGATGACGTCATCACCACCGGCAGTACGATGAGTTCGGCTATGGAGACTCTGCGAGCGGCTGGAGCAAAAAAAGTTTTTGGGATCGGGATCGCACATTAGTTTAGCATTGGATCAGTTCTCGAGCACTTCAAAAAAACAAGATCTCCAGTTTTCGGCTTCCTCTCCCCTGTGGATAAGTTTAAATCCCAAAAAATGCCGCGTGTTATAATAAAAACCAATAAAAATGACTAAAACTCCAACGTCGTATCGCGAAGATCGGCCGTGGGGTTCATTTGAACGTTTTACACTGAACGAACCCTCAACAGTCAAGATAATCACCGTAAAGCCCGGCGAAGCATTTAGCCTGCAAAAGCATAAAGATCGAGACGAATGGTGGAAAATTTTGGGCGGCGATGGCAAGGCGATCATAGGCGAAGCAGAAAAAGAGATAAAAGCCGGCGACGAATATTTTTTGCCGCGAGGAACGAATCACCGTATCACTGCCGGGAGATCTGCGGTGGTCTTTTTGGAGATCTCATTCGGCGATTTTGACGAGGACGACATAGTCAGAGTGTCTGATCGTTATGGACGAATATGACAAATATATATAATGGAGCATTGGTGCATTTTATCTCTATAGCTATCATAGCTGTGCTCGTTTTGGCTCTTATTTGGGAGATCTTTCGGTTATTCTTCAAATTAAAGAAGAAACTGGGGATGCAAAAACATCTCATTCTCCTTCGTCATCCGGATAATCCGATCATTTCTCCAGATCGACGAAAGATTTGGGAGTTGGAAGGCACTTTCAATCCTGGAGCGATCATAGATGATGAAGGATGCGTGCATCTGTTCTATCGTGCGATCGGCTCGGATGGATTGTCTAGGATCGGCCATGCTGTCAGCAAAGACGGCATACATTTTGACGAGCGCTCCCCTTATCCTGTCTTTCAGCCAATGGTTGGTTACGGCTTGCCCGATCCAAAAACGTTCCACGGACCGATGACCTACGATCCGACATTCTATACTTCCGGCGGCGGCTGGGGAGGAGCAGAGGATCCGAGGACAGTACGGATAGACGGCAGAATCTACTTGACTTATGTCGCTTTCGAGGGATGGGAGCATTTGCATATGGCCGTCACATCGATCAGTGCGGACGATCTGAAGAAACAACGATGGAATTGGAAAAGACCTGTTTTGATATCGAGAGAGCGCAGCAAGAACTGGGTGCTCTTTCCGGAAAAATTCAATGGCAAATTCGCCATCATACACGGATTGGTAGACAAGGCAATGATCGAGTATGTGGATCGCTTAGACGCCGTGCCACATATAAAAAGCTTGCCGAATCGAGATGGGATGCCTGGGTATGAGGTAAAGAGCAGAAAAAAGCACTGGGATAGTTGGGTGCGCGGCGCAGGAACGCCGCCGATAAGGACTGAGAACGGTTGGCTTCTCTTTTATAACGTCGTGAGTCCGCGCGATCCGGGAAAATACAAGGTCGGCGTCATGCTTTTAGATTTGAAGGATCCGTCTGTGATCACCCACCGCTCGCCGCAAGCTATCCTCGAACCGCATATGTCATATGAAAACGATGGCAAACCAGGAGTGGTATATGCTTCCGGGGCGGTTATAAAAGACGGCAGGGTCTTTCTCTATTATGGCGCTGGGGACAGACATATCGGTCTAGCGACGATTCCACTGTCACAATTACTAGAGTGGCTTGTTAAATATGGAAAAATATAGAAAGTGAATGAAATCTGAAAAGAAGTAAAAAAGAAAAGATAGACACACCAAGAATTTCATCACTTTTCCTTCTTTCCATCTTTGCTTTTTCCCTTGTATAATACAAACATGTTCACAGTAACTCGAGAAAAATTGAACCCGCTTCTGTCACCTGATATAAGCCATCCGTGGGAAGCGGCGGCCACTTTCAATTGGTGCCCAATAAAGGAAGGCACGATGACGCATGTGCTATACCGCGCCTTATCGATGCCGGATCTGTTAGATGGTCAACATAGGAGCGTCTCAGTGATCGGTCATGCGACATCAAAAGACGGCACGCGCTTTTCGGGTCGCAATCCTTTCATAGTGCCGGAATATGACTTTGAAAAATATGGCTGCGAGGACCCGCGAGTGACAAAGCTAGGCACAAAATATTTTATATTCTATACAGCCCTTTCTAATTACCCTTTCAATGCCGATGGAATCCGCGTAGCGATGGCTGTGACGAAAGACTTCAAAAGGATAGAAAAAAAGGTCTTGGTTACACCCTTCAACGCAAAAGCCATGGCGCTGTTTCCGGCCAAAATCGGCAAAAAAATCGCAGCTCTGGTCACCGTGAACACTGACTGTCCGCCGTCGGAAATATGTTATGTGGAATTTGACAACGAAGAACAGATCTCTTCGCCTGAATTCTGGAACAATTGGAAGACGCGGATGAGAGATTTTGCTTTGCCGTTACGACGCCGCGACGGCGATCAGGTCGAGCTCGGTTCTGCGCCCTTGAAAACGGCGAGGGGCTGGTTGGTCTTTTATTCTCACATACAAAAATACGGCAGCGGCAATATGACATTCGGCGTAGAGGCCTTGCTACTGGACTTGAAAAATCCTAGACGCATAATCGGCAGGACAAACGGCTCGATCATGGCCCCCGAAGCGTTCTATGAAAAAGTCGGCATCGCGCCAAATATCGTTTTTCCGTCCGGTGCGATGGTAAAAGGCGCCGGCGCAAAGAGCGTAGTCGAGCTATACTATGGCGCCAGCGACACACAATGCGCCATCGCTCGCATTCCCCTTTCAAATCTATTGGATGCTCTCTCGACAAAAATCTCTGAGGAGAATCTGATCCTGCGGCGCTCGACAAAAAATCCTATCTTGACTCCACGAAAAGACATGCCCTGGGAAGCGCGCGGCACCCTGAATCCTGCGGCGCTCGACCTCGGCGGCGCAGTGCACATCCTGTATCGCGCCGTAGATTCGAATAATATATCGACCATAGGTTATGCAAAAAGCAAAGACGGGCTGTCGATCGATGAGCGTGAGGACAAGCCGATCTACATTCCTCGCGCAGATTTTGAGCGGCACGGATGCGAGGACCCGAGAGTATCAAAGATCGGCGATCGTATCTTCATGGCTTACACTGGCTTCGACGGCAATCGTCCGAGAGTGGCGATCACTTCGATCAAAGAAGCGGACTTTTTGAATAAAAACTGGGATTGGTCGCCGCCGTCCGTATTGTCACCGGATTATGTCGACGACAAGGACGCTTGCATCCTGTCAGAGAAATTTCAGCGAGAAGACGCCCCTCATGGTAAAGAATACCTCATACTTCACCGTGTCTCGGACAATATTTGCGGAGATTATGTGCCGACTCTCGACTTTGAAAAGCAAAAGATAGACAAATGCATAGATATCCTGTCTCCACGACATGGCATGTGGGACGGCTGGAAAGTCGGGATTTCCGCTCCTCCCATAAAGACGGCAAGGGGCTGGTTGCTAATCTATCACGGCGTTTCTACCACGCCGACGTATCGTGTCGGCGCGGCCTTGCTCGATCTGAATGATCCCACTATAGTCCTCGCACGCGCGTCATTGCCGATACTCGAGCCGATCATGCCATACGAACGTGACGGGGGGCCTGTGCACAATGTCGTCTTCCCTTGCGGCATCGTCCTGCGCAAAGGCATTTTATATATATATTACGGCGGCGCGGATTATTGCACATGCGTCGCTACGGCGAAATTGGCGGATGTGCTAAGAATGTTCGAATGAATAACTTCTCACAAAAAGACCTGATCATATTCGACCTGGACGGCACTTTGGCCGAGAGCAAACAACCGGTCGACGAGAATATGGCCATCATGCTTTTAATGCTCCTTTCAAAAAAGAAAATGGCTGTCATCTCTGGCGGCTCATTCCCGCAATTTCAAAAGCAATTTTTGCCAGCATTGGTAAAACAGACAAAATGGTCAAAAGCATCCGATCTGCCTTCCCCTTTCATAAACTTATTCCTCTTGCCTACAACCGGCTCATCTATGTACATTTTCAAGGAGAATAATTGGTTCAAGGAATACTCGCATGACTTGAGCGTCTCGGAAAAAGAACAGATCCGTTTTGCATTGAAAGTCGCGCTTGAAAAAGCAGGTGAAAAGATCCCTCCAAAAATATATGGCGAACAGATCGAGGATCGCGGCAGTCAGATATCTTTCTCGGCCCTTGGCCAAGAAGCACCTATAGTAGAAAAAGCGAAGTGGGACCCAACGGAAAAACGCCGTCTTTTTATCGTATCTTTTTTGGAACCGATCTTACCGGAATTTTCTATCGGCATCGGCGGAATGACGACGATTGATATAACGAAAAAAGGCATAGACAAATCCTTTGGCGTGCGAAAGATCTGCGAATATCTGAAAATCCCGATTGAAAAAGCCCTCTATGTCGGCGACGCTCTGTTTGAAGGGGGAAATGATTACGCGGCTCGCGATAGCGGCGTAGAATGCTTTGAAGTAAAAGACGTGGGAGAAACAAAAAAGCTTATCGAGAAGATGATCGAATAGCTTTTTAGAACGTATTTTCCCCTTCGATCAATTTCACAGGACCGCTCTGATCTTGAATTCCGCCAGAATTACCATCATTACCGCTCGTTCCATTGTTGCCGCCAATAGATGATCCAGAAGGATTGTTTGAAGAAGGATCAGATGAAGAAGCATCCCCGGACGGCGTCTGGTCAACCAGTTGATCCACTTCGTTTGTGTCTTGTTCGACGACGTTTTCTTGGTCGTTTATGTCTCCGAGAGTCAATGACCCGCCAATCCCCGCTTGGTTGTCGCCATCTCCAATCTGATCATTGGCTGTCGGTGTCTGGCCATTCGAGTTCGTTTGACTATCGTTTGAGCCATCTGTCACAGAACTGGCCGGGGTCTCATCGATCTGATTCAATGAATCCTCTGTTGAATTTGCTTGCTCCGCGATATCGTCTGCTTGCGACTGATAACCGGATATTTCGCCCGCCGAAATATTAGAATTTGTCGGTGACAAAGAATCAAGATAAGAAGATATCTCCTTCGAATAAGCCGCCGTCAATTCGATGGCGTTTTCTGCCGCGTCGTTCAATGCGACAGTCGAGATCGGAAGGTCAGAATCGGCCAAAGATTGGAGATAAGCGAGCGCCGAAGCGGCTCTCTGCCCGAGAGCGACAATGTTTGCCTGCTCTTCCAGGCCGAGTTTTTGATCAGCCACTAGTGCATCGTCTCTCGCCGCGATAGCCGCCGCCCTTGCGACGTCTGCCCTTATCGCAGAATCGAGCGAAGACGAATTTGGGAAGCTCGCCTCCATTTGATTCAGTTTTTCTGTTTGATCAGCTAGAACGATTTTCGCTTGTGCCAACGCATCCAAAGGCGATTCCGGTTTGAGGGCCTTTTGGATGGATTGGATGATCGAATCGGCTGAGCTATTCTGTCTTTGCGAATAAAAATAGAAATATCCTTCGCCGCCGATGGCGCACAATAGGACGATCGCCAGGATCATGATGAGGATTAGGTTACGCAAAGACATAGGTTTGTTGATGCGCTTTTTTAGACCGTGGCATTATGAGAGTGATCGTGCTCGGCGGCATGATGCTCCGGATCATGCAAATGCTCAGAATGATGCTCATGGTGCTCTTGGTGCGCTTCGTGAGCATGATGTTCGGTTTCGCGCTTGGTATCCGGCTTTGCATTGGACTTGCCCGGCCATTTCTTCAAGAAAAAAACGATGTAGACAAGCTCAAGGATGCCGAGAGTATTAAAGATGAGAAGAGCGATGAACCACCAAACTTGACCAAGCTTTGCTGAATGCCATAGAGCATAGCCCTTTAGCACAATAGAAAAGACGAGCCATAGCGCGGCGACAAGAAAAAATATCGATCCGAATATACCAAAGCCGAATGGGCTCCATATCTGCGGACCGAACATTGAATATGAGTGACTATAGAACATGATTTTTAAGTAAGTTTGTAAGGTCTTTAAAATTAAAAGATGCGCGACTATAGTCTATCACAAAAAGAACTCTACCCGCGATACCCCTTGCCGCATTTTTCCATCGCCCTTATAACATCACCGAGGCGTTCGCCATGCTTTGCCATCGAGTATAAAAGGCCTGATTTGGTCACGATTCCTTCATCAGTGAGCTTCTTTAGTTTAAGGGTAAGGGTGCGACTGCTCACACCAGCTAGGGAACGTTCGAGCTCGGAGAAACGGGCTTGCGAGCGCAATAGATCACGGATTATGAGTATGGTCCATGGATCGGACAAGAGACCCGCTATTTTGGCCACAGGACATATTTTGGAAGTATTTTTTCGAGGATTAGCAGAAGATGTCATGGACATAGCATATCATATGTGGTTTACTTTGTGAAGTACTTTACAAAGTAAAGCAACAGCCGTATGATAGCCACATATCTCTGAATTTTATCGTCAGAGCTTTAATGGAAATAATGATAAACACAATGATATGAATCTCACAAAACAACTCGAGTGGCGCTATGCCACAAAGAGGATGAACGGCACAGCAGTCCCATCAAAGAAGCTCGATGCCATCCTCGAAGCGATCCGCCTTGCCCCATCTTCATTCGGACTCACCCCTTATTCCATCCTTGTCGTGAGCGACCCGGATTTGCGCAAGAAGATCCAACCTGCCGTTTATATGCAGCCGCAGATAGTCGAGGGATCGCATGTGCTTGTTTTTGCCGTAAAGAACGATATCGTCGAAAAAGACGTCGATGATTATATGTCTCTCGTCGCCAAAACGCGCGGCGTGTCCGTCGAATCTCTCGCTGATTTCAAGAAATCTATTTGGGGCGCCATCGGTTCCCTTCCGCAATCTGCCAAACAAGCGTGGGCGGCAAAACAGGCATACATCGCCCTCGGCGTCGGTATAGCCGCGGCGGCTCTAGAAAAAGTCGACGCCACGCCTATGGAAGGTTTTGATTCGGCCAAGCTTGATGAAATCCTCGACCTGCCGGAAAAAGGTCTGAAGAGTGCCGTCATACTAACGCTCGGCTATCGCGACATAGCCAGTGATCATCTCGCAAACATGAAGAAAGTAAGAAAAGCCAAGGAAGATCTTTTCATCGAGCTTTAATCTGAAAGCCAAAAAAAGCGGTCGACCAAGAGCTGCTCGACATCTAGAAACTTAATTTGAAGCATGCAGGCCAGAAGCGTAAATATCAAACGTCAGGATATTATCGCTATAGTTGACGTGCTTGCTTGTCGTGCTTCCTTCTGTCACGATGACCTCCCCAAATATTTCTTTCAGCTGTCTTTCTATCTGGCCTATCGGATATGAATATGTCGGCACGTCGATTTCTTTCCTATTGAAAATCCCTCCTCTAGTATTATAACTGAGCAGTAAGAACCCATCCGGCTTCAGCCCTGCTTTTACTTTTTGGAAAAGGAAGAATAATTCTTCCGGACTAAGATATTGGATTACCCGTGTCACGACGATTGCTCGATAGTGCGATGCCTTGTAAGAATATTCGAGGATGTCTGATTTTTTGAAGTCTATCCTGGCTTGCAAAGCATCGGGCAATCTTTCCCACCATTTCAAATCCATTACATCGAAGCATTCCACCCTGCATCTTTGTTCAGCAAGAAAAATCGCGTTCCTTCCGTTTCCACAGCCAATATCAAGCACCTGATCCCCCGGCTGCAATTTTTCTGCATATTGTGAGGTCAAAATACTCGGAGCAAGCGTTTTTATCTCAAATTTTTTATCGATCCAAGCCTGTTCCCATTTATGCTTTTTCATATGAATCTAAGTACTCGGGCAATGCCGATAACCACTTGCCAATGTGGTCTTGAGGATTAGTGCCCCACCTCAAGGTGTTGTAAGAGTATTCTAGCACGACACAGTCGATTTTTTTGAGCCCTCAGGGTCACTAGGTGACTATTCCAGTATGATGTAATTTGAGCCATATAAATCAACAAAATCGGACAAATCGGACGCCCCCAATACACATCAAAATAAGGATATTTTGGTGCACAAAGGTTCAACAAGTAAGTGCAACACTTTGAGATAATCAAAGTGTATGAAATACAAGCATTTTACGATCGAGGAGCGCGAAAAAATCCAAGAGTTGCTCTGGCAAAAAGCCTCGATTGTGAATAAATTATCTTTTTTAACGTATCTCGAGCGCTCGACTGCCTCTTGACAATTGAACTAACTCGTGTTGGCGGAGAGGATGGGATTCGAACCCATGAGAGACTTGCGCCCCTAACACCTTAGCACGGTGCCGCTTTCGACCACTCAGCCACCTCTCCTTTTTTACTTATATTTGCATTTTATCAAAAATCCTAACCATTCTTGCATAAAAACGAGAAATTGTAAAAGAAATGATGGATAATGAATCAGATATGTTAAACTGAAACTATTATAAGCATTGCTGCGTATTATAAATACATGAGCATCAACAAAAAGATTTCTTTGGCTCTCGGTATCATCGTCATAGCATCGGCCGTTGGAACGGCTGTTGTTCAAAATATCCAATTGCGCCGATACTCTTATGTTGCTCCTGTCTCAACGATAAATCCTGCCGTACAGATAAATCTGGCGCCGGCGAATCCTGGAACAGCGAATTCTGTGGCTCCCATAGCTTCCACGTCTTTAAACAGGTCGACGACAAAATCGCAAACGACAATTTTGAAGACATCACAGACCGCTTCAACAACAAAGACATCAACCGTTTATACTTTAGCCGATGTTGCTCAACATTCAACAGCAACGAGCTGTTGGTCGGCCATAAATGGCGGCGTTTACGATCTGACGTCATGGATAAACAAACACCCAGGCGGACCAGAGGCCATCCTAGGAATTTGCGGCAAAGACGGCTCAGCCGCCTTCAACGCCCAGCATGGCGGACAAAGCCGTCCGGCGAACGAGCTGGCCGGATTCAAGATCGGTGTTCTCGCTTCTTCGTAATTATTTTAATCAAAAATGATGAAAAACCTTACAAAACGACTTCCCTTTTTCGCACCGGTAGTTTTGCGAATCGGCCTCTCCGGCGTCTTTATATGGTTCGGCGTATCACAGATTTTAAATCCATCAGTATGGACATCATATATCCCCGATATAGCCGTTCGCATCACTGAGTTATCTGCTTTCGCTCTCGTCATATTTAATGGTATATTCGAAATCTGTATGGCTATCCTCCTTGTTTTTGGCATTTGGATTCGTCCAGTAGCAGGTCTCTTATTCCTGCACATGTGCGAGATCGTCGCTACTGTCGGTTTAGATCCGATCGGAGTGCGCGATGTCGCCATAGCCGCAGGACTTCTATCAACGACATTTTATGGTTATGACGTTGTCTCATGGCATTATGATCCTCTAGAAATTCCAAAGGAGTCTTTACCAAGGTAAAAATGAATCACCCCACCGCAAGCGGTGAGGAATTCTATTGATTAAATAGGAACATTTAGATAAAGCTATGATTTTTTCTCTCTATCTGCAAAAAATCTTGTCTTGTTTTTTGTGGCGGAGAGAAGCCAGCTGGCCGTCTTTCCTATCTCGTCTTTCAAATACCTGACATTGCCATATTGTGAAGGATAGCCGACCAATTCCATAAAACCGACGCCTTTCACTTTTTCCTTGCCAAAATCCCCTTCTACAAGAAGCGGGCCCTCCCAGTAATTTATCGAGCCGAATAATATCTCCTGATCCTCTATCTTTGCAGTCAAACGGAGCTCGATATTTTTCGCCGGTATCTTTATCTTCCATGCCAGAGGATAGACGGCTTTGCTTTTCTGGCTTGTCCAATATTTTCCCAATGGGACTATCTCGACTTCTCTGTAATGCTCCTGCGTATCGTCCGCACGAGAGATATCCGCAAAACATGTCTTTACATGGCCGTCATCATATATACAGCAGATTATTTCAGTATCATCATCCAATTGCACCGAAAACCAACGCCATTTGTCCTTTGAATAGGCGGCATCCGCCCATTGATGATCCATCCATGACTTGCCGGTGACGTCGATCCAATCTTTGCCGACCTTGATACGGCCGCTTGTCTTCAGATTGGTCAGAGAATAATAATAGGTTGTTTTGGAATTAAGGTCTAAAAAACCTTTGCCCCCCTCCAATAACGGCTCTTTGACAGAAGTCAGATCCAGATCGATATCTTCGTTCTTTAGATGATAGACGGACTGGCTTGTTTTTTCGATGACACAATTCGTATAGCTGTTCTTTATCGTTGGATTGATATAATTTATGTACAGCTCTGGTTTGGAAAAGCTATCGTCGGAGATGAGCGACAGTGGCGAAATCCTGTGGTTGAACGTCTTGTCATTCAGATCAGATACGATGGAATGAGAGAAGTAGGATGTTTTGAACGGTGTCTTGCTCAAAAATGGTATGTTCACCTTTTTTGCGTCAACCTTAAAAAGACAGCTCATAAAAGAATACTCCCTGTCATTGGTGTCTATTAGATGACCGTTAAAATACCACCATTCGACTATGCAGTCGTGAGACGATTCGTCTGCCGGAAATTCTATCGGCTTGTATCCTTTTTTTATAAGATCATCTGGTTCAGGATATCTCATTGGAATATGATTATATCATAATCCTTTGGCGGCGAATCGATCTCTCTTCATGGTCAAAACCGTCTTTCTTTCACTTTCACCGACAAGCTGTAGTACAATTGAGGGATGATCACCTCTGCCACTCCCCTTTCAAAAATCACGCGCGTCATGGAAATTCAAGGGCGCGGCTTGAAAAAGCTCGGCATAGAAACAGTTGGCGACCTTCTGCGGCATTTTCCCATTCGTTATGGCGATACATCTGAGATCCGTTCTATAGATTCTCTCGAGCATGGAACCGTAGCCGTCGTATTCGGCAAAGCAACAAAATTAAAAACAAGCAAAGGATTTCGTAGTCACATACCAATGGCTAGCGCACAGATTGAAGACGAGAGCGGCCGTATCCAATGCGTGTGGTTCAATCAGCCATACCTGGCAAAAATGATACCCGAAGGCGCATTTGTTAGAGTTGAAGGAAAAGTAAGCCAGAGGAAAAGTCGAAGGTCCCGAGTCGAAGGCCTCGAGTCGAAAACAAAAACAGAAGGTGAAATATCCGTGGAATATGAAGACGATGGTTTGGGCGAGACCGGTGGTCATCTCTACTTCTCCAATCCAAAAATAGAAAAGGTCGACAAACTGCCGATCGGCGTCGGCGATTCTCTGTTTGGCGCTGATGGAGAATCGCATACCCTATACCCTGTCTATGCCGAATCGCGCGGCATCACTTCAAATTGGATGTATCACGCCATGCAAAAAATATTCAAAAGCGGCTTGATCGAAGAGATCGAGGATCCACTACCGAAAGAGATCTTGGAAAAGTATAATCTGCCCGGACTTCGGACTGCCCTCATTTGGATGCACACGCCGATGAAAAAAAATGACGCCGAAGCCGCTCGCAAACGATTCGCTTTCGAAGAGATTTTCTTCATACAACTCGAAAAACAAGCCGCTCGCCGAGAATACGAGAAAAATCCCAGTTTCTCTGTGCAAGCTCCGATCGAATCGGTCAACGAATTCATAAAACGGTTTCCTTTCCCCGCCACAGAAGCACAAACTAGAGCGATCGGGACGATCGTCGAAGACATGAAAAAAAATAAAGCGATGTCGCGGCTATTAGAAGGCGATGTCGGCTCCGGCAAGACTGCTGTAGCTGCGTCGGCGGCATATGCAGTCGTCGCTTCTCGACCTCTTGGCCAAAAATTTGGCAATCTGCAGGTCGCATATATGTGTCCGACAGAGATCTTGGCTACGCAGCATTTTGAATCATTTATACAATATTTCGCATACCTCGGCGTCAATATCGGCCTCATCACCGGCTCTGGCTGTCGCAAATTCCCCTCAAAAGTGAATCCTAAAGGTTGGACGGATATTTCGCGCGCGCAATTGTTAAAGTGGGTCAAGGAAGGCGACATGCCGATCCTCATAGGCACACACGCGCTCATACAAAAAAGCGTTGAATTCAAACATCTCGCATTGGTCGTAATAGACGAGCAACATCGGTTCGGCACGCGACAAAGGGCAGAATTGGTAAAGAAAAATACATTGGGGCACTCATCCTTGCTTGCCCCTCACCTTCTCTCCATGACAGCAACGCCCATTCCTCGCACCCTTGCACTGACTTTGTACGGCGACCTTGACCTTACCCTGCTCGACCAAATGCCTCTCGGAAGGAAACAAGTCGTGACCGAGATAATCACGCCGACAAAACGCGAAAAGATGTATGAGAGGATGAGATCAGAGCTTGTGGCTAGACGGCAAGCTTATGTCATTTGCCCGCGCATTGACGAGCCAGACCCGGACAAGGAGCTCGCCCTCGAGGCAAAATCTGTCAAAGCAGAAGCCAGACGTTTGAAGAAAAGCGTTTTCCCAGAATATGAGATCGGCGTCCTCCATAGCAGAATGAAACCGGAAGAAAAAGACAAAGTCATGCTCGATTTCAAAGCGGGCAAAATAAACATCCTGTGCGCCACATCCGTCATAGAAGTCGGCGTCAATGTGCCAAATGCCACCTGCATAATAATCGAAGGGGCCGAGCGTTTTGGCTTGGCACAGCTTCACCAGTTGCGCGGCCGTGTCCTGCGCAGCGAGCACCAGGCATACTGTTTCATCTTTGCAGAAAAGGCATCTGGAAAGACTCTGACCCGCTTGAAAAATTTTACGAAGGCAAAAAACGGCTTCGAACTGGCTGAGTTCGACCTGGCCGAGCGCGGCACTGGCGATCTATCAGGTTTAAAGCAATGGGGTATATCCGATATCGCCATGGACGCTCTAAAAAATTTAAAAATGGTAGAAGCGGCTCGCACAGAGGCCAGCGCGCTCCTCGACATTGATCCATCATTCGCGCGGTTCCCTCTTATAAAAAAAGAATTAGAAAAGAGGAAAGCGGACAAGGTGCATTTCGAGTGAAATAGAATCTAATAACGCGCAGTGCAAATATCTGTACCCCACCTCAGTCTCGAGGATTTCAACACCAAACCCAGTAAGAATTCCGTGACATCTCAGACAAAACTAAGCCGAACCCTCTCGAACGACTATGTATTTGCAAATGCAACACTACTTTGACTGTCACATGTCAAAAAATCCTTTTAAACTATCAGCACTCGTTCCATCACCATTAACCGCTTTAATACTCAAGCATATCGTTTCATCAACTTTATATGAATCTTTAGCACCTGATATTGATTTGATTTCAAAGTGTAAATTCAGACTCAAATCTGTGGTTGTACTAAGATTATTATTTTGATTAGAATCCTGGTTATAATTGATAAGACGTGAAATGAGTTAAGAAAAACATTATTAAAAAAAATAACGGCAAAAACATTCCTGCGACAGAGAAAAATATAACCATTGGAAATTGCGAATGTTTATACAAATAATATGCAGCTAATGAAGGGCCTAAAAAAATAGCTAAAAATATAGGAAGCCAAATTATTCCGCCATCCACAAGTGATATAACTAATACCCCGTATAGATCTGGTATTGACAATAATATGACAAGACCTGTACACACACTAACGATAATAAGAGATATTATAGCTATTTTTTTCATCCACAAATTATATCACTTAAAAAGAAGCTTCGCAGTAAACCTTCTCGAACGTCGCCCTATCGTGTCCGCCCTCTAGGATTCGAACCTAGGACTCCAGAGGTATATGATTACATATCGATTTTGCGCTCGCACAATATTGCAAATGTCCGTCCGCCCTCTAGGATTCGAACCTAGGACCCCAGAGGTATAAGCTCTGTGCTCTAACCAACTGAGCTAAGGGCGGACACACATTTTCAACATGCACTCGCTTGAATCGATAAGCTCTGTGCTCTAACCAACTGAGCTAAGGGCGGGTCATATCTAAAAATAACATAAAAATAGTTTTTTTACTAAACCACCTCCTCCCTTTTCTTTGGCTGGACGCCATGAGCGACGAGGATCGACTCGAATTCGTCTCGTTCGATGGTCTCCTTCTCTATGAGGCGCTTTGCGATAGCATCTAGGAGAGGGCGATGGATTTTGACGGCCGTGTCTGCGCGCTTCAACGATTCAGCCATGATGTGCGAGACTTCAGCATCTATTTCACCAGCTACTTTTTCCGAAAATTCTCCAGCTTTGATCCCTTCACCAAAGACGGCTCGGCTTTCGGATGCCTCAAAAGCCATAGCGCCAAGCTTGTCGGACATTCCATAGCGAGTAACCATGTCTCTCGCCAGAGCGGTCGATACTTGCAAATCGTTCGATGGACCAGTCGTGACATCGCCGAACACCATGCGTTCCGTTACATATCCGCCCAAAGACATGGCGATAGTGTCGAGAAAGGCCTTCTTTGATTGGAGCTTGCGATCTTCCACGGGAAGATGGAGTGTGTAGCCGCCGGCGCGCCCGCGGGCGATTATAGAGATCTTGTGCACAGGATCGGAATTTTCTAGGACTGACCCTACGAGCGCATGACCTGCCTCATGATACGCCGTTATCTCTTTTTCTTTTTTCGATAGAATATGGCTCTTGCGCTCCGGACCTAGCATGACCTTTTCTATCGAGCGGATCAAATCGTATTGAGAGACTTTCGTGCGATTTTCACGAGCCGCCAAAATAGCGCCTTCGTTCATGAGCGAATATAGATCAGCGCCAGAAAATCCCGGCGTGCGCTCGGCCACCACGCGCAAGTTTATGTCTTCGGCAAACGGCTTCTTTCGCGAGTGGATCTTCAAGATCTCCTCGCGGTCATTTCGATCTGGCAGATCGATGATGACGCGGCGATCGAAACGACCCGGTCGCAGAAGCGCGGGGTCGAGAACATCCGGTCTGTTTGTCGCGGCCATGACTACGATTTTCTCATGCGGCTCAAAGCCGTCCATTTCGACGAGGATCTGATTCAGGGTCTGTTCGCGCTCATCATTTCCTCCGCCTACTCCGCCGCCGCGAACTCGGCCGACTGCATCAATTTCGTCGACAAAGATGATAGCCGCGGGACTCTGCCTCGCCATCTTGAACAGATCGCGGACACGGCTAGCTCCGACACCCACGAACATTTCCACAAATTCCGAACCGGATATCGAGAAGAAGGCCACGCCAGCTTCGCCTGCCACCGCCCGAGCCAACAATGTCTTGCCTGTACCAGGCGCGCCCATTAGCAGGATGCCCTTTGGAATCTGCGCGCCGATATCTAAAAATTTCTTCGGATTTTTGAGAAAATCGACTACTTCTAACAGCTCCTGTTTCGCTTCTTTTGCTCCAGCCACGTCTTTGAACGTCACTTTTTCTTTGCCGTCTTCTGGCATGCTTATCCTCGCTTTTGATTGACCAAAGGAAAAGACCTGCATCCCAGCCCCGCGCATCTGTCGCGTCATAAGCCAGAGGAAAAACACTACGAAAAGTATGGATCCTATGATCGGCGCAAAGCTTTCCAATAGCAGTAACAGACCGGATGGCTGTTCGACGCTTATATCGACATTGCTCAGTTGCTTTGGTGTGATCCCATAATGGATGATAGTATCTGTAAGAGAGGAATTGTCTTCGAGCTGAGTGGATTTCAACGTGCCGTCTTTGTAGGTGGCGTCTACGTCACTGCCCTTGACCACGATTGAAGCCACCGAACTGGAGGCAATGCCGTTCGCCAGATCGGTCAAACTGATCGGCGTGCCTGAAACGCTATTCTGGGCGATAGCCGAATATATGCTGACAACGAGGAAAAGTATGACCAAGCCGGCCGAAATGGTGTTTATCCAGCCCCAGCGCGGCGGCAAGGGACCTTTTTTCTTGGGCTGATTCTTGCCCTTGTCATTGCTTGCTGAAAAATTGGTATTATCAGGAATTCCGTTTGGATTCATAGCGTTATGATTATACACAAAAAACGGGATTTGTCATCACTAAACGTTACATGAATTACATTTCAAAAGAGAGTTTTTCCTTATAAAAAAACACCGCAGGATTCCTCCTGCGGCGAATAAAACCAGGTTAATACGTCATCCTATTTCGGTTAGAAAACTCCTTTGGATACGATTTGACTATAAATTCAACGTCATGTTGGGGACATGCAGGATTATTGCACCGATAGTAAGTGGTAGTAATGCCTTTGGCCCTACCAGAAGCGCTTGACTGAATAAATTCGCGTTCATGCCAGCGCTCAAAATACCACATCGACCCGCAATGCTGACATCGTCTGGTCCATCGCTTGTAAAGACGATAGAGAGCCCAAACGACAACGATAGTTGTGACAAGACCGACCATCTGCCATTCGTACTTCATATGGATTCCTTTCGGTTTAATGATTGTTTAATTTTCAAAATTTTTGTCCAAAACTGCGTTTAGTGATATCATTTATAGGTCAAGAAGTCAACCCTGTTCCCTTCATGCTACGTTAAAACTTCGCAGGGCAAACAAGCTGTGCAACTTTTTGCCAAACAGATAAGATATGGCTTTGCTAGAAAACAAAAAAATATATTTCGATTACGATATCATCGAGAAGCTCGAGGCGGGTATAGAGCTGCTCGGAACGGAGGTCAAGTCGCTCCGAAGCGGCAAGGGCTCGCTAGTCGGCGCATATATAATAGTGCGCGGCGGCGAGGCGTATGCATCAAACATGGACATTCCGGCGTATCAGGAAAAGAACGCGCCAATCGGCTATGATCCAAAGCGCTTGCGCAAGCTCCTTCTGTCAAAAGCAGAAATAACGCGTCTCGCTGGAATTGAAGCAAAAAAAGGTTTGACAATAGTGCCAATTTCAATATATAATAAGGGTCCAAAGCTCAAACTAGAGATCGCGGTCGTTCGAGGCAAGAAAACCCATAACAAAAAAGAAAGCCAGAAAAATCGCGATGTCGAGCGAGAGGTCAGAAGAGAATATAGCGATCGTTGACAAAAAAATTTGGGGATGCCAGGCATCGACAGGAGATTCCGGCCGTCCCGCGCGATGAGAGCACTATCGACTCTAAAATCCGATGGAAACGCCAACTGCAAACACAGTAGCTAAGAGCTCGGTTCGTTCACCGTATTTTTCGATGAACAGCTTCGCTTTCGCACTCGCTTAAACTAGTTTTAGGTCAGTACGGCGCTCTGCTATCCGCGACCGCAGGATAGTCGGGGTGAAATAACCGCGGTCTCTAGGTGGATCCCCTTCCCGGCTTCCACTCGAACGTTTCGGGAATCGTATTCTCTGCATTTCGCTCGCTTTACGAGCAGAGAATATCAAACGCCGCAAGGCCCAAAGCGTCCTACCATCGTACACGCGCCTCGACCGTTTTTCTGCACGCGCGTTCAATTCGCGCCATCTCCACAAAAATACTATAATATCCTTTCAAATGTCCAATATTGAAACCACCTGGAAAATATATGACGTCAATGAAACGGCGCTAGAAGCCATGATCGCCGATTGCAAGAAAGCGACAAAAAGCATCGTATTGGAGCAACTGATCTTTGTCACGGACAGTTTCGGCCGACGCCTCATTGACGTATGCGCCGAACGTGCGAAGGCAGGGGTGAAAGTAAGATTCCTATGGGACGCATGGGGATCATTCAGCTTCTTTGGATCAACCATCATCGAAGACTTCAAAGAGAAAGGCATCGAGCTGGTCTTTTGGAAAACTATCATCCCTGCATATTACAAAATACCGAATTTCCGTTCGTGGTTCTTTCGCAATCATCGACGAACACTGGTCATCGACGAAAAGATCGGCTACACCGGCAGTATGTGCGTAAAAGACGAAATGAAAAACTTCCATGATACGAACATACGCATAGAAGGCATTGCAGTAGGAGAGATGCAAAACGCCTTCGATAGGATGTGGGCGCGCGCCCTTGATCAAAAGCCATTGCCGGCGCGCATCAAGACCAGAGACGATGAATTCCGTTATATCAAGAATTATCCATTGCCTGGAAGGCGGCATCTGTATGCGAATCTAATCGAAGTGATACGCCATTCCAGGAAATATATCTACATAACCACTCCATATTTCGTACCGACTCGCCGGCTCGCTCGCGTTCTGCGATTGGCCGCGCACAGAAACGTCGATGTAAAGATAATCATGCCGGAGGTTTCAAACCATTCTTTTGTCGACGTGGCCGCCAGGACTTTCTTTTCCTCGATGCTATCGTCTGGTGTCAAAATCTTCTTATATCAAGGGAAAAACATCCACGGGAAAACCGCCGTCATCGATGGCGACTGGGCTTCTGTCGGCAGCATGAACATGGATGGCATAAGTCTTCTATATAATTTTGAGGCGAACATCGTCTCCACAAATTCAAAATTCGCAGAGGAAATGGTGGCGCATTTTGTCCACGACCTGCAAAATGCAAAAGAAGTCACTTTGAAAGAATGGGAAAAACGCTCGTTTCTGCAAAAATGGCTGGAATTCCCGGCAAGGTTAGTCAGGAAGTTTTTATAGATTAGAATAAATCATATTTGCGCATATGTTTCTCTTGTGCTATACTTTCCCCTACCTCCTTGGCTACAATAAGAGTCAGAATAAATCATCAGATAAAGGCGCCTGAATTGCGCGTCATTACCGAAGATGGGGCAAACCTCGGTGTAGTTACTTTTGCTACCGCCCTGAAGGAGGCCAGAGCCAGAAACCTTGACCTTATCGAGATTTCGCCAAATGCAGTGCCGCCAGTTGCGAAAATCATGGATTATGGTAAGTTTCAGTATGCCGAGCGCAAAAAGCAAAAAGAGACCAAATCTCGCGTTCAATCCTCGGAATTAAAGATAATCCAGGTCAAAATAGGCACCGGCGAGCATGATCTAGAGCTAAAAGCCAGAAAGGCGTCAGAATGGCTGGCAGAAGGCAATCGTGTAAAAATCGACCTTTATTTGATCGGACGATCAAAGTACATGGACATCAATTTTCTAAAGGAACGCATGGAGAGGTTGTTCAAGCTCATAACCACCGAATACCGGATCGCTAGCGAGCCGGTAAAGGGTCCAAAGGGATTGAGCGCAGTATTAGAGAAAAAGAAATAACCAACATGAAAACAAATAAATCATATTCAAAACGGCTAAAGATAACAAAAAACGGCAAGATCCTCGGTCGCGGCACAGGACAAAACCATTTCAATGCAAAGGAGAGCCGTCGCAGTCAGCTGCGCAAGAAGCGCATGACCAGCTTTGCCATGTCGAACAAGGCAAAAAGCCGTTTTCTGGTCAATATGAAGTAAATTATAAAAAATAAAAGATTCAAAATTCTTAAACTTAATCCCCCACTACTATGAGCCGCGTAAAAAAAGGAGTAAATGCGCTTAAGACCCGCAGAAATATATTAAAACAAGTCAAGGGCTATCGTTTTCGCCGATCAAAGACAGAGCGTGCCGCCTATGAAGCTATTTCGCATGCCGGTGCTTATGCATTTGCTCATCGTCGCGACAAAAAAGGTGATTATCGCCGTCTCTGGAATGTCAAAATAAATGCCGCCCTCCGCAACATCGACGAGAAAAATTCATACAGCAAATTCATCGGCGCTTTGAAAAAGGCAAAGATCACTCTCGACCGCAAATCGCTCGCCAATTTGGCAGAATTCAAGCCAGAGACGTTCAAGAAGGTTGTTGCAAAAGTGAAATAAGATACGCAAAGAAAGATCATCAAAAAGCTTAGAAAACCCCGCTTAATCGGGGTTTTTCGATGATGCTATTTTAATTACTTACCATAAAGTTCTTTCCATACACGTCTCTCTCGAGCAAGCTTTCTCCTGTATTCTTCAAAATACTTGAACCTTAGCCCGTCTTTCGTCATCGGCTCAAAACCGAGCGCCCCTTCGGTTGTCACATGATTGAGAAAAAGCTTGATGCCGCCAGAAAGATCCGTACCCATGGATTCAAAAACCTCCGAAGCTTTATCTTTGATCTCTTTATCGATACGGATACTCATAACTACCTGTTCCTGTGAGGAATTCATCATATAATTGTATGACAATGTATATACATTGTAAATCGCGACAAAAAAGTGAAGGGATCATGCCACTTGGCCACGATTGCGAACAACTATCATTTCATGCTTTTTGTTTTAACACAATTTTCTGCACATCTTTAAGGACAACCGGTTTAGTTTAAGCAGTGTGTATATGATGCGACGCGGGATGTACATGCTTTTAAACTGTATGTTTACAATGTATATACATTGTAAACATCACTCAAAATGAAGATCTCCCACTACCATCCATTTTTATCATCATTTTTATATTCGGTTTCTTCTCGCGCATACATATTTTCAAGCTTTTTCGGAAAGCACTTTTAAAAAACTCCTTTGTGGGCAAGTCCTTTATGTTTTCTCCATAGCGATGCAATTAAAATTCGAAAGTTTTTGCCGCAAACATAGGGACGACGGGCGTCCTGTATTGTTTTTATAGGCATGTTTACAATGTATATACAATGTAAACATTGTCGGAAAAAAGAAAAGCCCCGAGAAGGAGCTTTTTTGACTGCAAATCATTTAATTGGATATTTTTACCACACACTTTCTATGATAAATAGTGGCTGCCTTTAGAGATTCAGCTATCCAACCTCTTGAAACACATGCTTTTATCAAAATCTTCCATTCTTCTGGTTCAAGACTTCGACCTGCTAACTTTGCTACGTGCATAGCGTCTCGCAAAAAACCGGCTTTAATGGAAGCTTTTAGGAGAGCTTCTTTTTCAGACGGCGCAAGCTCACGCCCAGCGAGTCGCGCAGCATTAATCGCAGATATGTAGCGTCCACTACGGATGCTATTCCTGATAAGTTTATCAAGTTCGCGTGGTCTCAACTTCCTTCTTCCAAGGCTTGCAGCGATATGAGCATCAGCAGGCCTACCTTTTCTGACCAACATGGAAACAATCATATCCGTACCAGCTTTACTAATCATATATTTTCCTTTCTCAAAAAGATTTAACTAAAAGAACAAACAAATTAAGTCTTACAAATAAAAAAGCATGTGTCAAATCTACAAACAAAATGGATGTTAACCCAACTCATACGTCTTTTTCGCATCCGGCACGATAGCATTGACGTCGAGCTCATCGCGCAGCCGTTGCGTCAAAAACATCGAGGTTTTCGGCTCGCCCATGGTGACAAAAACCTGTTTCAGGGTCTTTTCCGCCTCGGCGACGAATCCGACCAAATGATCGCTGTCCTTGTGCGAGGAATATGCCAGTATTTTTTCGATCGATGCACGCACAGGGATAGTATGGCCATCCATGACGACCTCTTTCAAACCATCGATGAGCTGTCGGCCGACGGTGCCGGCGCTCTGGTATCCCACTTCAATCAAAGTATTCCTCGCATCGGGCAAATAAAACTCTTCATGACGGGTGATGCGGCCGCCCATGGACATACCGGAACCGGCCAGAATAATTTTCGGACCTGGAATTTTTTCTATGTTCTGCGAGACATCAGCTGTCATAACATATTCCAGCCGAGGAAAATCGAATATATCCCCGTTTTTTTGGATATCTGCAAGCGCTTGATCATTAAAAAGATCTTCGTGACGCTTGTAAATGTCCGTCACTTTTATGGCAAGCGGCGAATCGACGAAAACAGGTATCGACGGTATTGTCTTCTCTTCGACCAAATGATTCAAGTCATACAATATCACTTGGGTCCGTTCTATGGAAAAAGATGGTATGACGACTGTGCCTCCCCTATTCACCGTCTCGTTGACTATTTCAGCCAGCTTTGTGCGACATTCCGAACGCGGCTGATGGTTACGGTCGCCATAAACGCTTTCCATGACAAGATAATCCGCGCCAACGATCGATTCAGTGTCGCGCAGGAGCGGCGCCGGCGTATTGCCGAGATCGCCAGTCAAAATGATATTCTTGCCGTTGTCAAAAGAGAACTTGTACATAGTCGAACCCAGAACATGACCGGAATCGAGCAAATTCAAGGAAAAACCGGGGAATTTCGTCTCTGTATGATATTGGAGCGTTTTCCAATTCATAAAAGAATTATGCACATCGTCCAAGTCATACAATGGCTCTTTACGATGATCGCGCCGCGCTTCGCCGGCAAGAATACCAGCACCATCTTGTAAAATGAGCATCGCTAGCTCGCGAGTCGGCTCTGTAGAATATATCTCCCCTTTAAACCCTTCTTTGATCAATTTTGGAATACGTCCGACATGGTCTAGATGCGCATGAGTGATGAAAAGATACTTGACCTCTTTCGGATCATAGCCGAATGGATCCCAGTTTAATTCCTGTGCTGATTTTTCTCCCTGGATCAAACCGCAATCTACGAGAATTTTACAAGATGGCGCCCCGGAATCGCCAGCAGGAATTTCCAACATAAAATTCGCGCCTGTGACGCTACCGACCCCGCCATAGCATGTTAATGTAGGGTGCTTGTCATCCATGAGTCAAGTATAAAGTAGAAAATGCAAAGTAGAAAGTGGATACGATATGTATTTCCTCTCTACTTTATAATTTTCGCTTTCTGCTTATAACGTCAATCGCCGCACCAGATGATCGATGCGGCGATGCAGGCTACCGAGGCATTAAACTAAACTTTGTGAGCTTAGGTGGGTTTCCTCAAAGTGAACGCCAAGGCGCCGCTTAATTTGAATTTTATAAAATAGAATTCATTGGAATCCCTGAAATATTGGTATAGGTTTTTATGCTTCAGTAACCTGGCATAAGTATGAACCTAAAAAATAAAGTGACAAGGGTGGATAAGTATTCGGAAAGATTATTGACAAAGATGCAAATCAAATAGTTTGAGAAAAACCGAATAGTTTATCCCAGTATCCCATCCAAGTCAACATCATAAAGCATTTTCTCGTTGATTGTTTTATATTTCATCAATTCGTTCGGCTTGAACCAATGGTTTATCTCGTCGTTGGCCTCCTTGACCGAGCCAGAAGCATGGACTACGTTTCGTACGGCGCGCGCATCGGTATCCGACATCTGATATGAATCCAACACATAATCGCCACGGATAGTGCCAACGTCCGATGAGAGAGGTTCCGTCGAACCAACGAGTTTGCGGACAATTTGAACAGCATGCGCGCCCTCCAGAACAAAAGCCACTATAGGACCAGCAGTCATATATGTGACCAGATTTTTAAGGATTTTTGCGGTTATTTCAAGGGGGTCATTTGATGGTGGCGTCAGACCTTTGCTCAAGTAGTTTTTTATGGTTTTTTCACCGGTAACACGGCGCCATGCTGGATCGAGGGTGTAATGTTTTTCGATGAGTTCAGGCGTAGCCATCATCATCTTCATAGCAGCCACCTTTAGTCCGACACGTTCGAACCTCCCGATGACTTCGCCTATCAAGGCGCGTTGGACGCCGTCCGGTTTTATGATGACAAATGTGCGTTCGTGACGCGGATGTGTGCGATCTGATTTCATTTGGACAATAATACAGGAAAATAAACGCGATAGCAAATAATGACGCTACTTTATATATTTTGCATATCTTCCCTCTCTTTTGACGAAAGCATCCTTGGATTGCCATTTATATTCGTAATCATATAGCCGTGCGAGTTTTGAACCGTCGACAGCAATCGGATAAGAGTACGACTTCCATCCTCCTTTTGAAGTCGGCACTTTCCCCAAGCTCAAGTTCCACATACAAAAGAAAACCATCCTTATTAGATATGGATGTATGGATATGGTGCGCTTGCCGACAGCTTCGGCCATATCCTTGCCTCTAACCACTTCACCGGTCGGACAGACATTGAATACATCGAATTGGCTCTTTAATTGATTAAAAGCCAAAAGCCCGACAATATCAGCGATATCATCCTCGTGTATGAATTGTCTGCACCATTTTGGCGTTATCGGGACAAACGAGACCATCGCCGAGACGAGCCGCTGAAAAAACGAATCTGATGCCTTTAGCTGGCCAGAGAGGGTCGCTTGGAGACCGAATCGTATGCGCATGTACCTTCCGCGCGGACCAGTGATGGCGGCAGGACGGATGACAGCGACTTGGACTTTTGATCCGTCTGCTCTGGCTTTTTCGTACTTTTCCTTTAGATGTTCCTCGCTTATCCTCTTTTCTTCTGCATAGAGATAATCCGTCTTGCGGAATGGCTCGTCTTCTTTAAAACGATGTTCGATGGTATTCGACGGATATGCTCCATAGGAAGCGACCGTAGAAAAATGGATGAGTTTTTTTACAGAGGGGCAAGAAAAAGCGAAATCAAAGATTGCGTCAGAACCGCTGATGTTCCATTTCCATTGCAACGGTTTCTTGCCATACATCTCCCTTATCTGCCAAGCAGTGTGGATGACAATATCCGGCCTTGCTTCGGAAACCTGCTTTTGCCATGTACCGTCTGAGGTATTAGCGACTATATAGATCAGCTTCGGCGCAAATTTTATAAAATCAGGCAAGGGCTCTTTATCTATGGCGATTATGCAGCCGACGTCTTCTCTGCTTGAAAATAGATCTATGAGCATGGCTCCGACATAGCCAGCGCCGCCTGTGATAAAGATCGTATGTTTGTGGTTCATGGTAGTTGGTAGAAAATAAAATAAAAAATTGGTCCAAGTATATCACACTCACATGCCTTTCCTTGAAAGGAGTATGGTGATGGTGCGAAGCGCTATGACGAGATCGAGCACCAACGAGCGGTTTTTTATATAATATAAATCATAAGACAGACGTAAACGCGTTTCTTCCAATGATTGCGGCGGCAGGTCCTGATTTATTTGTGCCCAACCTGAAAGACCGGGAGCGACTAGATGTCGCGTGCGGTAGAAAGGCAATTGATTTTCCAGTTCACGTCCGAGATCTTCGATATCCGGCCGGGGACCTATGAGAGACAGGTCTCCTTTCAATACAGAAAAAACCTGCGGCAGTTCGTCTATTCTAGTCTTGCGAAGAAAACGGCCGACTTTCGTCACACGATCATCGTTCGCTTTGAGCCATTTCCCTCCATCTGAAGATTTCATGCTTCGAAATTTAGGCAAAAGCACCACCTTGCCCTCTTTGCCTATGCGGCGTTGGGTTATGAACACAGAGCCGCCGTCTTCTATTTTTATAGCCAAAGCCACGAGAGGAGATATGATCGCCGTCAGGATAGAGAGAATGAGAGCAATGACGATTTCGATCATGCGCCGTACAATGCCGTAAATCTGCGAACGTGTGGCAGAAGCGTGCTCTAGGAACCATTCATAACGAACTAACGATAGCGGCACGCGTTCGAATGCTTCTTCATAGAAAGATTGGACATCTATAAAGCGCTTTGAAGAAAAGATGAATTCATATAGGGTCGGAAGTATCTTTGCCGTACATGGATGACCGTTATCGATCACGATGATCGAAGGATTGTCATGAGATATCATCTCCTTGACGCGCGCCTCTAGGGCAGGATCGGCCGGATCGATATGTTCGATGAACTTCACGCCTATGGCATCGCCATGTGCAGATTTTAAAAACAACTCCTCTGCTTCTTTTCCGCTAGCCACGAGGATAGCTGGAATCAGCGCTGGACGCGGGAGCAATTTGGAATAGATAAATCTTATGATAAAAATGACGGCATAAGAAAACACGATATACAGAGTCAGAGTCGTTTTTGGAGTAATAGAAGGATTGTTATACAAATAGAAAAAGACAACTGACCCCAGAACGACCGCAATTTCCGCATTGATGAGGCGAGCGGCGGCTTTCTTTAGATTATAGACGATGCCGCGCTCATATAGACCGGCGATGTAATATGTAAGCACAGAAAATAGCGAGATGACAGTAAAAGGAAATACGTGTAAAATGAAGATATTGGAAGCAAACGAGCCATCGTAACGAATGATCAAGGCAAGGAATAAAGCCAGGTATAGAGCGACAAAATCGACAAAGACCAACATATATCTGTCCTTACGGACGATGAAAGATGAGGATGTCATTGAGGATTCATTATAGCCATTATGGACGAAAAATCAAATATAAAATCGAACAAAAAAACGCTCGTATTCATTATAACAAAGTCAAATTGGGGCGGAGCCCAGCGCTATGTTTTTGATCTCGCGAGCGCTATGCGAGAGAAATTCTCGGTCAAGGTGATCCTGGGAGGCGACGGGCCCTTAGCTGAGAGATTGAAGGAAACTGGCATAGATGTCATCCCCCTCATTGGGTTGAAGAACGATGTCAGTTTTAAAAAAGATTTTGGGAATGGCATCCAGCTTTTCAAGCTCATTCGCAAGATACGGCCAGACATAGTGCATGTTAACAGCACAAAGATTGGCGCGATGGGCTCGCTTGTGGCACGCATAGCGCTTGTGCCTCGTGTTATCTTCACTGCTCACGGCTGGGCATGGAACGAGGACCGTTCTATGCTTCAAAAAAGCTTGATCCGCTCTGTAGCTTGGCTCACCCTCGTATGGTCGCACAAAACCATAGCTGTTTCGGAAGCCATCAAAAAACAAGTCCTGTATTTCCCTTTAATAAAAAACAAAATAGACGTGATCCCGCTCGGTGTGGCTCCAGTCGAATATTTTAGCAAGGAAGAAGCGCAACAGAAACTTTTTGGATCCATTCCAAGCAAAGACATTTGTGTCATCGGTTCGATCGGCGAGCTTCATCCGATAAAAGGCCATATTCATGCCATAGAAGCTATAGCGGATCTGATTTCAAAAGGCAAAAAGATAAAATATATAATCTGCGGCGAAGGCGCCTATCGTCCGGTTTTGGAAAAGAAGATCAAAAACCTACAAGAAGCGAATCCAAGATCGGATCTTGGACAAAACATAATCCTAGCAGGCAACATTCCCGAAGCGGCGCGATATCTGAAGGCATTAGACGTTTTTCTTTTCCCTTCTATCTCTGAAGCTATGGGTTATGCAGCTCTCGAAGCCGGCATGGCTGAGATCCCTGTCATCGCCTCGGCAGTCGGCGGTGTGCCGGAGATAATCGACGATATGATATCGGGCATATTGGTACAACCAAAAAAACCAGGGGAAATATCTTCTGCCATCGAGCTCCTCTTGGATAGGCCGGAATTACGCGCACAATATGCCGCTACCCTGCATGATAAAGTTTTAAAAGATTTTTCTATGAAAGAAATGATCTACGATACTGAAAAAATATATCTAGAAAAATAAAAAGCGGCAGATCCCATGGGAATGGTAATCTGCCGCCGATGGAACCAGCGATACATGTTATCTACCTACCTGAAGATAGCATTTGTTGTCGTAAATGTCAATCACCTTGGCCCCATGATCTCTTTTTCTGTCGCTTCCTTGTGCGCGGCGCGATTGTAGCGACGCATGCCCATTAGAATGCCGAGAGCGACGAATTCAGTGAAGATGTGCGAGCCGCCGTAACTGACAAATGGCAACGGAGTACCGGTTACCGGCAAAAGGCGCATATTCATGGCTATATTGATGGACAAGTGAACGATAAAATATATGGCGACTCCCGCCCCGTAGAGTATCTCAAAATTGGTAGCTCCAGCCATGGCTGACTTTATGATGCGCCAAATGATCACACCAAAGAAGAATAATAGGAATAGAACGCCGACAAAGCCCCATTCTTCGGCAAAAGCGGCAAAAACAAAGTCCGTCTGATACTCCGGCAGAAATTTCAGTCTTGATTGGGTACCATAGCCGACCCCCTTGCCCACAAGTTGACCAGAACCCACAGCGATAGTCGATTCATAAGCGTTATAACCGGCTCCTTGGACATCAGCCAATGGATGTATGAAGTTTTCTATACGCGCCTTTTGATAATCATGGAGGCCAAAATGCCACAATCCAGCGGCGATAGCCAAGCCGGCTAAACCCATTATAAAAAGATGTTTTTTCGACACGCCAGAGACCATTATCATGCCGAGCCATATCAGGAACACGATCAGAGCGGATCCAAGATCCGGCTGGACTAGTATAAGTATAAAAATGACAAAAGCATAAAAACCAGAGACTATTATATGGCGTACATTCCTGATTTCGATGTGACGACGGGAAAAATATTTCGCCAGGAGAATGATAAGGACGAGCTTTGCCGGATCGGCAGGTTCAAGGGAAAAAGCTCCGAAAGAAAACCAACTGCCGGCGCCATGGGATACTTTGCCTATTATGAAAAGCCCCATCAAAGCAAGACAAGAAAAAGAAAACAGGGCCACAGACACCCACGTCGACCGCAAAAATCTGAAGTCTAATTCGGAGAGGACGAAAAATGCCAAGAACGAGACCAGGATCCAGATGACCTGATGGACGAAAAACTGGTTATTGCCAGTGAAGGCATACATAGTGACAAGCCCCGCACCGAGAAGGGGTATGATCGAAACGAACATGATCCAATCGACGCCGCTGGCTCTGTCGTGGCGGATGAAATAGCTATTGAATTTATTGAGAAAAGCAGGCATGGAAATCAATTAAAAATTGAAGATTGTTTGAACATACGATTTTCAATTTCAATCCACAATTTTTAATTTAGTTTATCTTAGTACTTATTATTGGGCTGTCTGTGACTCCAATACTGGAAGAACTTCTATCGACACTACTTGGCCATTATGAGAGACAGGCCAAGTGAACGGTGCAATAACCGTACCGCCGTTTGCCGGCACAGAATTTACAACCGTCTTTGAAAAATCTACAGCGTTGCCGTTTACATCATATAACACGACATATATAGACAAATCATTGTATGGCGTGACGGCAGTATTCTGCAAAGTCACTTGCAGCGATGAGGAGTCCTTGTCCTCTGAGTATTTCTTGTCTACTATGACGAGGTTGCCCAATTCATCGTTCTCCTTTATCCATTGCGGAGGATCGATTGTGATAATGGCCTTTGCTGGGATGCGTTTTTCGGTCGAAACAGATCCTTGAAAAGCCAAGGTATTTCTATGAGGAGGAATCGTCATTGTGGAGTCTTTGTAAGTTATGAGCACGCCTTGATCGTCAAATAGTTGCATATTATAAGCGACATTGTACGCCGCACCGCTGAGATTATTATTGACGACATACGCGGCAACATTGTATAGACCAGGGGCAACCGGCTCGGCTTTCGTCCAAATAACCTCTGGCGGGAAAAAAGCGCTCGGACACAGTTTGACGCACGGTCCGCCGCAGTCGATGCCCTGCTCGCCTTGATTCTGTTTTCCGTCAAAACATGTAGGCGCTTTATATAAAAGCAAGAACGCCGGTAAACCGATGATCAGTATGATAGCAAAAACGACAAGAGATGCGTATGAAAATTTTCTACGTGAAGACCAGGAAGCCATGATGGAGACATTATAGCATATATCACAAACACACTATCTTTTTCGACTTTCTATTTCTTTAGACACTCTGTCCTGGCGGCTAGCTACTTTCGCCTGTAAGACTATCATCGCCGCAACTGCGTTTCACTTCCGTGTTCGGAATGGGAACGGGTGTTGCCACAGCGCCGAACCACCAAGACACAATGTCCGTAAGGAAAAGTCGAAGGTAACCGAGTCCCGAGTCGAAAGCCATCAAAAAAGACAAACTCGTAGAGTTTCTACTTTCCCTTGAAACATCTTGAAAACTGAAATGTGGAGCCGATTTTGAAACAGCTCCCGAGATTGGGATTTAACCAACATTATCCAGGGACACGTCCTGGGACTCTAGCAAACCAAACGCACCAAATTTTCTATCGTCAGAGGTGCGACATTGCTCGTTGAGCTACTCGGGAATACGTTCGCAAGATCGGCTTGTGAAAAAGGAAAGACGCCGTACAGTGATAATCGTGCGCACAGCGTTGTCGCATCCAATCAATCATTGGTTAAGCGGACGACGCCTTTCCAAAATTCCACATTTCAGTTTTCAAGATTCTGTAAAGTATAAAAGATTAAGGTGCGTAAATGTCGCAAACATATATTGTGACGTTTGGGTTTCCGGACGGGATGGACGGATTAGTACTTCATGGCTCAACACATTGCTGTGCGTACACCTAAAGCCTATCAACGTGATCATCTCTCACGGGTCTCATAATGATTATTAATCTTGGGGTTGGCTTCCCGCTTAGATGCTTTCAGCGGTTATCCAGTCCCGACATAGCTGCCCTGCGGTGCCGTTGGCACGACAGCAGGCAGACCAGAGGTCAGTTCAACTCGGTCCTCTCGTACTAGAGTCAAAGCCCCTCAATAATCGACGCCTACAGTAGATAGGAGACCAACCTGTCTCACGCTTGAATTTCCCCGTATCGCTACGGGCAATGGACTATATTATTACCTTTTCTTTTTAAGGATGAAGGTAGCTGACGTGTAGTCTCTACGGGCAGTTATGGGTTTTACAGAGCAGGCAATCAAAAAGATTGCCTGATAAATCTTCCTTGAGATGGGAGGGGACCGCTTTCCGTTCGATCAAAGTCAGAACTGCTTTGGAGGCAGTCATAAACAAAGATCGATCGGCTTAGATTTAAGGTCACGCCTACACCGGACCACATAACCTGCGACTGAATTCCTGGTCGCAAATCCATCTGGCTCTGGACTATCCCATCTCAAGAAATCACAAAGAACTATTTTGCTCTGTAAAACCCATAATTTTCCCTAGGTGTTACCGCTGTTGCGTTCCCGCAATCAGGGCTTCACCGATATAAGTCAACTGTGTACAAAGGGATTTCTCCCAATGACCGCCGTGAACAAGTCACATTCAGTGGTGGTTTGTAATCACTGATCCTCGGGATTCAGACTGTGAAAAAGCCAAATCAAAACTCAAAAGGCAAAACTCAAAATTTTAAAGCCAAAAGCTTACTTATAAATTCAATTCATGAATTCTACTTTTGCACTTTGCATTTTGCCTTTCAACTTTGCTCCTTCACGGTCTGAACCCAGCTCGCGTATCTTTTTAATTGGCGAACAGCCAAACCCTTGGGACCTTCTCCAGCCCCAGGATAAGATGAGCCGACATCGAGGTGCCGAACTCCGCCGTCGATATGAACTCTTAGGCGGAACTAGCCTGTTATCCCTAGAGTAGCTTTTGTCCGATAATCTTCCCCTGCATCTAATGCAAAAGGTCGGTTCACTTGGCTCCGCTTTCGCGTCTGCTCGACAAGTACGTCTCGCAGTCAGGCCAGCTTGTGCCCATACACTATCGCCACGGTTTCCATTCGCGGCTAGCTGACCATTAGGCTCCTCCGTTACTTTTTAGGCATGTTGTTACATGTTCAGGATCTTGTTTTCCTTTAAATGAATGACCCCGCCGCAAACGGTGAGGAATTCTATTGACTAGATTATTGGATTAAAATTTAATCCAATAATTTAATTCATTTTAAAGGAAAACGGGGACGCTTGAACACGATGCGAACATTTCTGTCGCATTCTTGCGGTCGCCCGCAAGTTCGGACTATATCATCATCCTTCGCCACAAAACGGCTCAGGATGGCTAGCGTGTAGTCTCTGGGGAAGCAAACTTATACATTGGATAATGGAAGTGACACGGAACCATTCACATTCATCCCGTGTCACTAATGGTGTTAACTGATAATTTAGAAAACGGAGGTTTCGTTTACTCGATAAAGAGCACGATTAAGTGAAACCATTCTCGGATTTCCCTGAACAGACTCGTCGCCTGACCAGCATGTGACATCTGTGGGAAACAACCCATTTCTACCTAGTCTTCGTAGATCAATTACTTTCCATTATTCAATGTACAAGCAAGCCTTTCCTGCTGATCGTCTGCATGTAAATATTTTCACTCTTGCGAGTAACTTGCATTCTAAGCCATCAAAGGCACAGAGTTTCCAGCATATAGCTAACTTTTCGATGCATATTGCTATGCAAAGTCCTCCTTTTTTATAATTGGCAGCGAGGAGCGAAATGAAAATAAATTTTCTTTTCGTCCGAGCGAACCAATTATATCGATTTTAATCGATATTTTTTTGAGGTGAACACCTCGTGCGGCGCCACGGATCGAGGATTCAAACAAAAGTTTAAATCCTCGAGGATAGCGCCCCACTAAAACTGCCCGCCAGATTCTGTCTCTGGCCGTTTTTGCCGGCCGGGTTAGAATATACATTCTTAAAGATTGGTGTTTCATCGTCGGATCCACCTACCCCGAAAGGTAGACTTCAAATCCTCCCAACTACGCTACGCATCAAGAACGTATAGTCAAAATCAAGTTGCAGTAAAGCTTCTAGGGTCTTTTCGTCTAACTGTAGGTAATCGGCATCTTCACCGATACTGTATTTTCACCGAGCGAGTCTTCGAGACAGTTCTCCAGACGTTACACTTTTCAACGCGTCAGAACTTACCTGACAAGGAATTGCGCTACCTTAGGACGATTATAGTTATCGCCGACATTCACCAGGGCTTATAGCACTCACCATCCTTCGCCTTGCGGCTCAGGACAACGGCGCTATTTGACCTTCTGGCATTGGTCAAGTGTCACCCCCTATACATCCTCTTTCGAGTTCGCAGGGAGCTGTGTTTTTGATAAACAGTCGCCAGAGAAACTTTAGCTGCGGCCCGCACCATAAAACTCTCTTTAACCTGTCCAATTAAGAACAGAAAAAGAGAAAGGGTGGGCTGACTTCAGGAACATGAAGGGAGTGGCTTGTACGGGCATGATTAGCCACCACTCTAGGATATATTTAACCCACGCTCGTCAAAGCGAGGCGCTAGCCACTGGTCAATGATCTTGCGACCAAATCCAGCAACTTGAGATGTGCCAAACATCAATTTAGTCGCGAAATCGCGATCAATTATGTTTCCGCTTGTCCTAATGCACACCTCGAACCGTTTACATCGTTACATCACTCCCTAGGAAGTGACCGATGCCGTCCTTATTTCAGAGGACGTGAATCTCATCATGTGTGGATTTTATCCACTGTTTCCTGTTGTCAGCCCATACACTTTTAGCTCTCAAAAGAGCTTTATGGTGCGGGCAGGCCTTATACCGAAGGTACGGCCGCTTTTTTGCCGAGTTCCTTGAAGACCTCTCACTCGTTCGCCTTGGGCTACTCGCCCTGACCACCTGTGTCGGTTTGCGGTACGATTTGTATGAAAATATACTTAGAAGATTTTCTCGGAAGCATGCTTGGCATGATCAGTCCCGGCGAACCGAAACCTACCCACGAAGCTGTGAAGTGCCATCAAAGGCAGGAAGCGGATTTTCCTACTTCCCTCCATCGCTTTATGAACTCAAATCCAATAACGAGCCATGCGTACTATGCTCCGTCCCTTCATCGTTTAACATACAAGTCACGGAATATTAACCGTGCTTCCATCGGGTGCGACATTTGTCATCCCCTTAGGATCGACTAACCCTTCGCTGATATACATTGCGAAGGAAACCTTGGTCTTTCGGCGTGCGGGATTCCCACCCGCATTGTGGTTACTCGTGCCAACATTCTTACTTCTACACGCTCCAGCATGGCTCACGCCTTTGCCTTCAACGCAGAGTAGAAAACTCTCCTACCGCTTGCGAACTTCATAGAGGAGGCAAGAAATAAATCTTGCCACAGACACTTTTACAAGAAAAATGTCAAGAAAAAGGAACTGGCGTCTGTGCACACAGGAATTGAACCTGCACCTCTCACTCTCAAAACACGGAGTACCTTTGTTGTAGCCAAGCCACCCTGTTCTGACAGAGATCGTTGGCATCGCCGGCCTGTTGATGTTCCAAGAAACGACAGAGTATGCCCAATACACCACTACACAGACGTAAATTTTCCTCTATGAAGCTCGCAAGCCCTCAGTTTCGGTACCATGTTTAAACCCCGATTATCTGCGGCGCGGAATCTCTCGATGAGTGAGCTGTTACGCTATCTTTCAATGATGGCTGCTTCTAAGCCTACATCCTCATTGTCGGAGAAATTCCACCACCTTAAGCGTACTTAACATGGATTTAGGGACCTTAAATGGAGATCAAGGGCTGTTTCCCTTTTGTCCGGTGGAGCTTAGCCCCCACGGACTTACTGCCGCGCTATGATCCAGAGTATTCGGAGTTTGATAGGTCTCGTGACCTTTCGGCCTGTCGAGATCTTCCAGTGCTCTACCCCTCTGGGGAACGCGCGACGCTATGCCTAAACATATTTCGGAGAGAACCAGCTATTACCAGGTTCGATTAGCTTTTCACTCCTTACCACAAGTCATCGCAGAGAATTGCACAACTCTAGCGTTCGGACCTTCCTCCCGGTTTCCCGGAAGTTCATCCTGCTCATGGCAAGCTCACCTGGCTTCGGGTCTTTAGCAACCTACTAACGCGCTATTCACACTCGGTTTCCCTGTGGCTCCGGTCTCTCGACCTTAGCCTGCAGGTTGCTAAAACTCGTTGGCTCATTCTTCAATAGGCACGCCACAACGGACCGCACACTATGTACTAAAATTTTTATACTGGACATTAGGGCCGACTTAAAGGAGTCGGCTGTGGAACAACAGTCATTTGGATAGTTTTCGCTTGCGCGACGATATTTTTGACAAAATTTCTCGTGTCAAAATGAGTCCAAATAACTGTTGCCCACTGCTCAATACAAAAATCACTGTGCACACTGTGCGACCCGCCGTGACTCTTTGTAAGCATATGGTTTCAGGTTTATTTCAACGCCCTTACCGGGCTACTTTTCACCTTTCCCTCACGGTACTAGTTCACTATCGGTCTAGAAGAGTATTTTGCCTTGCCGGTTAGTTCCGGCGGATTCCCCCGAGCCATTCGTGTCTCGAGGTACTCAAGAACAGAAACAAAGAAGATTTTTTATTTTCGAGTACGGGGCTATCACCCTCTGGGGCTGTGCTTTCCAGCACATTCTCCTAACAAAAAATTTTGTAACTCCTCTGCCAATAAATTGGCACGTCTCTGCCTTACTACCCCCAATCTAAATCGAATCGCACGACATGTCGCACGATACGATTTAGATTGAGTTTGGGCTGTTTCGTTTTCGCTCGCCGCTACTTGCGAAATATCTATTGATCTCTTTTCCTCCTGGTACTGAAATGTTTTACTTCCCAGGGTGCGCTCGTATGCTAATAGTGCATACGTCATAGAGGTTCACTCTATGGGGTTTCCCCATTCGGACATCTCCGGATCAAAGGTTGCTCGGCACCTCCCCGAAGCGTATCGCCGCCACGCTGCGTCCTTCATCGCCTCTTCTAGCCAAGGCATCCACCATACGCTCTTGGATTCCCGTCAGGAAATCCAAAAACCACAATATATGCTTGCTTGACTCGGAGGCCGCTTACAACGGACCTCGAGTCATTTTTCTCGAATCACGGACAGTCTTCAACATATCCGTGATTCGTTATTTACAATGCATCCTTATCCTCATGCGAGGACTGCTCCCTGATGTTTACATCAAGGGTTGTCCACAACTTATGAACAGACCTTGCTCACAAGCGGATCTCGGATGCTACCTTAATTTTCTTTTACTTTACCCTCCGACAGACGGCTAGTTCGCTGTCCATCGGAGTATTCTGTTGTCAAAGTTACAGTCTTTCCGCCATTTTTTGAACAAAAAACCGCTTAACGAAGCGGCTACAGCACGCTCAGTGAAGAGTGCACTATGGCCGTGTTAGGTTGAGGTTTTTTAACATATCTTTCTGAATAGGGTAAGTATATACGAAGCCAAAATAAAGTCAAGGAAAATATGGGTTATTTCGCATAAGTTAATACTGCAAGACAAAGCTAGAATTTATTTAGACAATTTTGAGTGTGAAAAAATAGAATCGATAAATGATTTAATCCTTAAGACATAAAGTCCTGCATTCCCCCATACAAAAGGGAGCCATATAGGAATGCCAAATAAAATTTGTTGGTTTTGCTCCCCTCCAATTCGTAAGACCCATGTTCGGTTTCTTGCTGTCGATCCTGCTTGCAACTATCTCTGCGGCAGTCGATCCGGTAATCGCGTAATGAACTTTGTTTTGCACTGTCTTGAAAAAGAGAATACTCTGCTCATCTGTCGGATCATAATCAACACTGGTCGCGTAGATGTCGGTTATTTTTCTGTAAAATCTCTTTTCACTGGCGCGGATGTCAGCGATGCGACGAGATAGTTCTTCAAAATAATCGAATGGCAAGTCTGGGTTTTTCAATCGTTCGTCATCAAGTACAAAGCCCTTGGTGATATATTCACTCAAGCGAGCTGTTGCCCATTGGCGAAAAGCGGTGCCTTGCGGAGATTTCACTCTATATCCAACAGCAATAATAACATCCAGATTGTAATAATTTGTAGGTTTTTCCAGAAAATCGGAATTTCCGATTTTCTTAATAGTTTCAGGTTCTGTGAGCTCTTTTTCCTTGTATATGTTCAAAACATGCTCATTAATAGTCGATTTTGCCTTATCAAAAAGCTTGGACATGTGTTCCAAGGTGAGCCACACAGTATTATTGTCGAACCGAACGTCAATTTTGACCTTTCCATCATGGTTTTTGTATATAACTATTTGCGATTGAGGAATTTTCATTTATTTTTTGATGCTTTTTTTGCTTCACTCAATACTTCAGGTCTTTGTTCATAAGGACGATTCTTGTTAGCTTCCGCAAATGCATCCTTTAGCTCGCCAAACGATAGATCTCGGCTTTTTTCGTCGGCCATTTTCATCGCCCGGCAAATTGCGCAGTCGTCAAAGTAGAAACCATTTTTTGTGGATTTCTTTTTCATGAGTATATTATATCAAATATTTTTTGAACTACTAAGGAATCTTTAGTAGTTGTACTCTTATCATAATTTTGTAAAAGAAAAACCGCAGAACTCGTGCTCTACGGCTTTTCCTTTTTTCATTGAAACGTCCTCTCTTTTGTTCCGTTCATCCATGAGCTTTTCTATAGAGAAAGCCCATGTATGCCAATCATCTTCTCTTGGCTGAGGCTATAGTTTGAGTCCACAGCTGGACATTCGTACTTCGAAGTCAAAGACTTCTCAGCACGATCGACACATTAAGTCATCATTCGATAAATCGAATGAGAACGTTTTTCACCTTGAAAATTTCCACGAGCAGCTTCCGCTACCCGTGCCTTGTTACGACTTACTCCCTGTCATTGAGCTTACCTTAGGCCGCCATGCGGCGGACTTCGGGTATTCCCAACTCCCTTGAGTTGACGGGCGGTGAGTACAAGACTTGAGAACGTATTCACCGCAGCGTGCTGATCTGCGATTACTAGCGATTCCGGCTTCATGAGGTCGAGTTGCAGACCTCAATCCGAACTGGCGCATCCTTTAGAGGGTTGGCTCCGCCTTTTATCGGCTTGGCGTCCTTTTGTAGATGCGATTGTAACACGTGTGTAGCCCAGGGTATCAGAGGGCCATGCTGACTTGGCGTCATCCTCGCCTTCCTCCCACGATTCTACCCGCAAGCCGCTAAAAATTAAAGCGCCTTGTGAACAAAATCGTGGGCAGTCTCGCCTGACATATATAACAGGCAACGAGGGTTGCGTTCGTTACCCCACTTAAGGGAACAATTCAAACCACGAACTGACGACAGCCATGCAGCACCTGTCTAACTGCCTTGCGGCGACCAAAGTTTCCTCTGATCTTCAGCTAGATTTCTAACCCTGGTAAGGTTTTTCGTTTGTCGTCGAATTGAACCACATGTTCCACCGCTTGTGCAAGTCCCCGTCTATTTCTTTGAGTTTTAACCTTGCGGTCGTACTACCCAGGCGGATCTCTTAACGCGTTAGCTACGGCTCGAGGAGGGTCGATACTCCTCAAACCAAGAGATCATCGTTTAGGGCGTGGACTACTGGGGTATCTAATCCCATTCGCTACCCACGCTTTCGTGTTTCAGCGTCAAGAATGCTCCAGTCTCCTGCCTTCGCTTTTGGTGTTCCCCATGATATCAACGCATTTCACCGCTACACCATGAGTTCCAGAGACCCCTCGCATCTTCTAGCTGTGCCGTTTCCCACGCAGGTCCCCGGTTGAGCCGAAGAATTTAACGCGAGACTAACACAGCCGCCTACACACCCTTTACGCCCAATAATTCCGGATAACGCTTGAGGCACTCGTATTACCGCTGCTGCTGGCACGAGTTTAGCAACCTCTTATTCATGAGCTCTTCAATAAACTTAGTCGCTCATAAAAGGTTTTTACGTACCGAAGTACTTCATCAACCACGCGGCGTCGCTCCGTCAGGCTTTCGCCCATTGCGGAAGATTCTCGACTGCAGCCACCCGTAGGTGTATGGACCGTGTCTCAGTTCCATCGGTGGGGGTCAGCCTCTCAGCTCCCCTAGACGTCATAGCCTTGGTAGGCCGTTACCCTACCAACTAGCTGATATCGAAAAGGCCGTTCCAAGGGCGAAAAACTTTACTCCTCGATCTTGCGATCTCGGAGACTATCGGGAATTATCTAACCTTTCGGCTAGTTATGCCCGACCCTTGGGGACGTACCTGATTATTACTACCTCGTCTGCCGGTGATGCTCCTCACTGCGTTCGTCGCATTTAAACGCAAAATGCAAAGTTCAAAATGCAAAATTGAAATCAAAGTTTTAAATTTTGTTTTTCAGTTTTGAGTTTTGCCTTTTGCCTTTTACGTTTTGGTGCGACAAGCGAAGCGAGGAGCACCCCCTAGACTTGCATGCCTTATCCACGCCGCCAGCGTTCATCCTGAGCTAGAATCAAACTCTATCAATAAATGAACGGAACAAAAGAGAAAACGCAAACTCGGCTTGTCTGCCATGAGGCAGATCTGCCGACTTTCATAATCGCCAATGATCACAGTTTATCGATGTCGTCCCATCCAGCTCGTAAATTATTTAGAATTTTTTTGGACTTGCTTTTACTTGTACTCAATCTTTTTCAAGATTGTGTGTGAATTTCAATTTTCTTGAATTTTCAAAGGGCCAAATAGACCTGTTAGCCCCTTCTTTGGGACGTGGGTAGTATTGTACTCGAAGCAGAAATAAAGTCAAGCTCCAATGCCCCATTCCTTCATTATTCCTTCTTTTTGCTTCTTTTGCCTTCACTTTCGACTTTCAAAATCTAAGATTTTTACTTTTTAATATTCTCTCATGGCAATCTGCGCGTCTATCTTCTTTATCAAATCTATGACGACAGAGACAACGATCAATAGGGCTGTGCCGCCGACAGCAAATGTAGTGCCGCCAGTGAATCCTTGCATGATCAGAGGCAAGACCGCTATGGTGCCTAGAAAGATCGCGCCGACCAGAGTGATGCGTGTGACGATCTTGGCGAGATATTGCATAGTCGAATCGCCCGGGCGAACGCCAGGAATGAATGCACCGGATTTTTGCAGATTCTCGGAGATCTGTTGAGGATCAAAGGTGACGGCTGTGTAAAAATATGTAAAGAGGAAGACGAGGATGAAATAGCCGATGCCGTAGATCCATTGATTGCTGACCCATGCCATCACCTGGGTCGCGTACGAAGCTACCAGAACATTCGATGAATGGGAGAAGAACGTAGCGATTATATTCGGGAAAAGAAGTATGGAAAGGGCAAAGATAATCGGGATGACGCCGGCTTGATTGAGACGCAATGGCAAGTAAGTCGAGACGCCGCCGTATACTTTGTTGCCACGGACTTGTTTTGCATACGTGACTGGCACTGAACGTTCGGCCTCGGTGATATAAACGACCGCTCCGATGACAATGACAGCGACGGCTACACCGATCAGATACACCGGGATATTGGCCATATCAAAGCTTGCGGCGAACTGCCCCATGACGCCAGGCAGACGTGCGATGATACCGGCAAAAATGATCAGAGAAACGCCGTTACCGATGCCAAATTCGCTGATTATCTCGCCGATCCACATGAGGAGGACTGAGCCGCCAGTAACGACTAGAACGTTTACAAGGAGAACAAAAGGCGCAAGGTGTGGGATGACGTTTTGATTTTCAAGGAGAATAAGGAAGCCGAGCGCTTGTATCATGGCCAAGGGGACAGAAATGATTCGCGAGTATTGCGAAAGCTTCTGCCTGCCGGCTTCGCCGTCGTCGTGTAACATGTTTTTAAGACTTGGGATCATCATGGTCAAGAGCTGCATGATAATCGAAGCGGTGATGTATGGACCGACTCCGAGCATGACGATAGAGAGACGCGATATGCCGCCGCCGGAAAACAGGTCCAGCATGCCAAAGAATTGGCTGCTATTTATGAGCTTGTCTAGCGTCGATACATCTATGCCAGGCACCGGGATAGCGGCAAGCAATCGAAAAACAACCAAAGCGCCAAGAGTAAAGAGTATGCGTCTCTTCAACACCGGATCCTTTAGGACTATCGCTATTTTTTTCCAGAATGTATCCATATTAAACCTTACCGCCTGCTTTCTCTATCTTTGTCTTTGCGCTTACGGAAACGGTGACTTTTGAGAAATTGAGCTTTTTCGTCAATTCGCCTTCTCCGAGGATTTTTATGGCAGGGATCTTTCCGTTCCTGACTTCGATCAAGCCGTTTTTGACGAGAGATCCAGGGGAAACGACATCGCCGTCCTTGAAAGCGCGTTCGATCGAGGACAGATTGATAACGATCTTTGCATCGGTCATCGGCGTATTTATATTGACGCCACGGCCACGGAGCTTTGGGATCTTTTTGATCAGATCGCGCAGCTCTGGACGCTTCTTGCGGCCAGCACGGGCATTCTGGCCTTTTGTGCCTTTTCCGGAAGTCTTGCCGCGATGTCCGCCACGTCCGATTTGTTGGGACTTTTTATTCTTGTGGACAGGTTTGAGTGTGTGCATTTGCATGATATTTATTTTGTTTTATCAACGACCGGCTTTGCTCCTGGTCGACCGGTCTTTGATAATTGCTGGAGAGCGAGAACTGCCGCTCTGGCTATATTCAATTTATTTTTTGAAGGAGAACGCAGTTTCGCTACGACATCCTTTACACCAGCAAGGACGAGAACGTTGCGCACTGCTGATCCTGCGACGAGACCCCTGCCCTTGACCGGCATCATCTCGACTCTGGCAGAAGAATATTTTGCATAGACGGAGTGTGGGATCGACATGCTAGGAGTCAAAGCGATCTTGAACATGTGCTTCTTTGCATCTCGAGTCGCTTTATCGATAGCAGACGTCGTATCGATAGATTTTCCTAGACCGACACCGACACGGCCTTTTCTGTCGCCAGAAACGACAGCGACTGAAAAAGTGAACCTGCGACCTCCGGCGGCCACACGAGTCACGCGGCGGATGTCTATCATCTTTGTGTCGAATTCCGGTTTGACGCGGTCCTTGTCGCTACGATTTCCGCCTCGGCGAGGACGAGAGTCTCTGCTATTTTTCATTCGTGGAGGACGAGCATCGAACGCCCCAGGAGCTGGCTTCCCTGAAAAAGGGGCGGCGATCGGAGCGGTCGCGACTGTAGCGGCGTTTACAACCGACGCTGGAGCCGCTGCTTTTATTTCCGTATTATTTTGTTTGTTTTCTTCTTTCATGATTAGAATTTTAGTCCTCCTTCGCGTGCGCCTTCGGCAACGGCCTTTATGTGGCCCGTATACAGATAGCCGCCACGATCGAAGACAACAATTGCAATCTTAAGGCCTAGAGCTTTTTTTGCAAGGAGAACGCCAACTTCGCGTGCCCGCTCTGCCGGTGTCTTGCCTTTGCAATCCTTTGACCAAGCTGATACTAGCGTCTTGCCATTCTCATCGTCGATCAGTTGCAAAAATATGAATTTGTGCGATTTGAAGACCGACAATCTAGGTCGCGAAGCGGTGCCGGAGACTTTTGCTCGTATTTTTTTGTGCCTACGCGCGATTTTATTTTGTTTTATCTGTGAAATATTCATGTTTTTAAACGGCTTTCTTGCCCTGCTTTCTGCGAATGACCTCGTCAGAATAGCGAATGCCCTTGCCTTTATATGGCTCCGGTTTTTTGACTGCACGGATCTGTGCAGCGAACTGACCGACTTTTTCCGCATCGATGCCAGAGACCGTTATGCCGCTCTTGTCAGATACGACTTTTATTCCATCCGGCACAGAAAGAGTCACAAGATGAGAAAAACCGACTGCTAGGATCAGGTCTTTACCCTTGACATCTGCCTTGAAACCTATGCCCTCGATTATGAGCTTTCTTTCATACACCTTATTGACGCCGGCTAGCATGTTCTTTATATGTGAAGCATACGACCCCCAGAGGGCTATGTTCGGAATGTCTTCACGAGCCGGAGAGATCGTTATTTCATTATTGGCGATGATTATGGAAATATCCTGATCAAAAGTTTTCTTTATCTCGCCGAGAGGCCCTTTGACAGAAAAAGCTCCATCCGAATATGTTGCGGTGGTCTTTGCTGGAATGGTTATGGCTTTTTTGGCGATTCGTGACATGTTTTTATGAAAAATTTACCAAATTTTGAAGAGAATCTCGCCGCCGACCTTTAATTTTTTGGCCTCGAAATCCATCAGGATACCGCGTGGCGTTGAATAGACGATATTGCCATAACCCTGCTTGAAAGGCTTTATATCGCGAGATTTCTGATAAAGACGGCGTGATGGCTTTGAAACGCGCAAAACTCCATGAATGCGAGGTTCGCCGTCCGTATATATTAGACCTATCTCGAGAGTTTGAAGGATGCCTGTACCCTTCTTGTCTACAGATGAGACATACCCGGCTTTCTTTAGGATATGTGCGATCGACTCCTTTAGCTGGGAGTGCGGCATGGAAACCACAGCTTTGCCAGCTTTTGATGCATTCGATGCACGCGTTATAAGGTCTGCGACAGGGTCAGTTACCATGATGATTTTCTTATTCCAGGAATAACGCCTTCATTGGCGAATTCACGGAAACATATACGGCAGAGGTCAAAATCTCGCATATATCCATTTTTGCGTCCGCAACGGAAACAACGGCGAACAACGCGCGATTTGAACTTCGGTGTCTTTTTCGACCTTGCTATGACTGATGTTTTTGCCATAAACGTTAAAAAGTGGACCGGTGAGCTTTCCCTCGCTTACGCTCGGGACCATGCTTTCGGTCGCTACGTCCGTATATTGGATCGTTTGATGAGTGTAGCAAACGGCTGTTTGGAAGTCAAATAGAGGATATATAAAGATAGCTTATGAAAAATAAAATCGCGCAATTCGTCAGTCGCCACAAAGTTCTCATGTTCGCCATATCCTTTTTGGCAGACTGGGGCATGATCGCCATCATCGGCCCGGGAAAGAATCACTCCGAGCCAGTGCACGCGCTTTTATGCCTGCTCGGCTTGATGTGGGTGGTTCTCCTGTTCGCGATCGGAGTGGTCGGAGCGCTTGCCGCCGATACAAAAGGAGAGAACGACTGACGATGCTCCTTGGTAGAACGCTTTCCTCCAGAGCCGCAAGGTTCACACCCGTCTAGCATTCAAAAATGCTGGACGGGGTTTTCTTTTTCTTAACTTCAGCTGATCGAGAATGATTCGCAATTAGGATCAATCATACAGCTAACTTTCATAGGATGGTTGCGAATGATTTGCAATTACTTTTCGCATGAAAAAAGGATGGCTGAGGAGGAGGATGGTCTTTATTTTTCAAGGCCTTTTACAATGTACATACATTGTCATACAGGCATTAAAAGAACATGCGACACCTCCCGTCGCTATCCTGATATATATTGATAATGTTGTTCTACAAAAGATCCTAAAGAAAAAAATCGCGCCCGGCGCGCAACTTTTTCGAGCATTTTAATAAGCTTCCCGTTTTCCTTTTCAGTCGTTTATTTTCTTTCCCTAATTCCCTTTCTTCTTGTCTTCTTTCTTTTCCTTTAACTGCAAGCCAAGCTCGCTCAATTGTTTCGAAGAAATCTCTGCAGGCGCATGCATCATGAGGTCCTTGCCTTCACCGTTCTTTGGGAAAGCGATGACTTCGCGGATGTTCGGCTCGTTCTCGAGGAGCATGACGGTACGATCGATGCCAGGAGCAAAACCGCCATGCGGAGGCGTGCCGTAAGTAAACGCTTCGAGCATGTGACCGAATCGCGCTTTTTGGTCTTCGGGAGTGATATTCAGATATTCGAAGACTTTTTGTTGCACCTCGGCTTGGTGGATACGGATCGAACCAGAGCTCAATTCATAGCCGTTCAGAACGAGGTCGTACGAGTTTGCACGCACTGAGAAGATATCCTTGCCGGACATGAATTTGTCGACATCTTCTTCTTTGATCGAGCAGAACGGGTGATGCGCGGCCTGGATATTGCCCTCTTTGTCCTTTTCGAACATCGGAAAATCGACGATCCATGCAAATGCGAGCTCGTTCGGATCAGTTTTGTCTTTTCTCATATCCGGCTTGTCGGAGCCGTATTTTTTCATCGATTCAGCATAGGTCAAGATAGGAAAAGGGGTCGATGCGATATTTTTGTTCGGATACAATGTCTTGACCAATTCTATGAACATGCCTTCTGTATAGGACAAGATGTCCTCGCGGGTGACAAACGACATCTCGAAATCTAGCTGGGTGAATTCTGGTTGACGGTCGCCGCGGCTGTCCTCGTCACGCATGCATCGAGCGATTTGGAAATATTTCTCGAATCCTGCGACCATGAGGAGCTGTTTGAACTGTTGCGGGGATTGCGGCAAAACGTAGAATTTGCCGTTCTCGAGACGGGACGGAACAACGTATTCACGCGAGCCCTCCGGCGTTCCCTTCATTAAAATAGGAGTCTCGATCTCGACAAAATCATGTTTATGCATGTAATCTCTGAAAAAAGAGATGATCTTGTCGCGATTACGGATGTTTTTTTGCATCCTCGCGCGACGCAGGTCTAGGTAACGATATTTGAGACGCAATTCTTCGTTGAAGTCGGATCCATTTCCTCGGATATCGATCGGTGGCGTCTCTGCTTTGTTCAGGATCTTTATCTCGAGCACTTCGAGTTCTACCGCGCCGTTTGCTTCGTTTTTGTTCACAGTCTTCTCTGGACGAGCATTCACCTTGCCCTTTACTTCGACAACCCATTCCGGCCGCAATGCCCCAGCAACCACTCCCGCCTCCTTGTGGTTCGGCAAAACAACTGCCTGCACACGTCCAGTCATATCGCGCAAGTCGAGAAATATGAGCTTGCCCATGTCGCGACGCACATCGATCCAACCTTTGACAATGACTTCCTTGCCGACATTTACAGGGATATCCTTTATATATGTTCGATTCATGAGAGATATTGTATCATAAAACGATTTCCAACCGATTAACCGACCGAGCCGGCGACTTTTCGTTTTTGCCGCTTTATTTTTTCGCTTCGTCTTTCTTGTCTTCTTTTTTCAATGGGAAACCGAGATATTCGAGGAGAGCAAGCGTATGCCCTTTATTATTTGAAGTAGTGACAATGGTGACAGCAAGACCAAAAACGTCTTTGAGGTCTTCGTCGGCTGTTTCAGGGAAAATAGTGTGCTCTTTTATGCCTAGAGTGCAATTACCCATTTCGTCTATAGTACGGGATAGACCACGGAAGTCTTTTGTGCGTGGCAGAGCTATGTGGACAAACCTATCGAGAAAATCATACATGCGGTTCCCGCGTAGAGTGATTTGATAGGCAAGAGGGTCACCGGTGCGAGTTTTGTACGTAGCGATAGATTTCTTGGCGGTGCGGACGGCGGCTTTTTGACCGGTGATGCGCGCGAGACGCTCGGCGATCAGCTCCTTCTTTTTTGCGTCTTTGGTCGATCCTATACCGACATTGATGACGACTTTCTCGATACGCGGAGTCTGCATCGGATTTTTAATATGCAAAGCATCCTTCAAGTCTTTGAAGGCATGACTGGCTTTTTCTTTCATTGTTTTAAATTGTTCTTGTTTCATTGTAGTAGGTTTATTATTCGATATTCAAGAAATAGTATTTTTGCATTTTGTCTTGGATCTATTTTATTTCTTTAGATTTTCGACATTCGCCACATTCGATGCCTGTATCGGCACTGCCCGCTCGACTATCTGACCCTTTTGACCCTCTTTTCTGGCACGCTCGTGTTTTTTATAAACATTGACGCCTTCTACAAGGACTTTGCCGAGCTTTGGAAATGCCTTCAAGACTTTTGCTGTCTTGCCTTTGTCCTTGCCGGTCAATATTTTTACTGTGTCTCCTTTTTTTATATGCATGGTAGTTTTATACGATCTCTGCTGCCTTCGACGCTATGGTTTGGAATCCTTTTTCCTGAAGCTCGCGCGGTATCGGACCGAATATGCGTCCAGCTATCGGCTCTTTCTTGCCCTTTTCGACTATGACGACTGCGTTCTCGTCAAAACGTATATATGAGCCGTCGTTACGGCGGAACGGGTTGGTCTGTCTGACTACGACTGCCTGTAGCACGTCTTTCTTTTTGACTGCCTTTCTCGGTTCTGCCTTTTGTACAGACAAGATCACCATCTCGCCGATCTCTGCATAGCGTTTCTTTGACGCGCCGAGCACTTTGAAGATGCGACCTATCTTTGCGCCGCAGTTATCAGATATTTTTACGATTGAGCGAGGTTGGATCATGGTATTTAAATATTATGCGATCACCTTGAAAGCTTTCTGCTTTGAGATAGGACGGCATGACTCTATGGTCACTTTGTCACCGATCTTCTTTGTATTTCCGGCATCGTGGGCCTTTATGCGAAGGGTCTTCTTCATAAATTTGTGATATTTCGGATGTTTGACATAGCGTTCGATCGTCACGACTATGGTATCTTTCATCTTGTCAGAAGCGACTACGCCGGAAAGCTGCATACGGCGAACCGGTGCGACCGCCTGTGCGGTCGTTGTGGTTTTTGTATTTTTTTGTGCGGTTTCTTTTGACATGGTGTTAAGATCTTTTATTTCATACGCTTGTTCTTTTCTGCTTTGGCCGCTTCATTTCTCTTGGCTGAGAGAGTGGTCATGATGCGTGCGATCTCTGTGCGATGTGCCCTGCCCTCCTTTACATTCTTTTGCTTGCCTCCAGCAGAACCAAAACGAAACAGATGCAGAGCTGTGCGCTTTTCAGCGAGGAGATTGGTCAGATCGGCGTGTGTTTTGTTTATGTAATCTTTCATTGGAATCTTTATACTACGGATATATTGGAATTATGCAAGCTCTCGAGAGATGATCTTTGTCTTTACGGACATTTTTGTACCTGCTTTACGCAATGCTTCGATCGATTCTTTGTCGCCGACTCCATCGATCTCGAAGAGGATACGACCCGGCCTTATCTCCGCCACAAAACCGACCGGCTCGCCCTTGCCTTTGCCCAGCTTTACTTCTGGTGGCTTTTGGGTATAAGGCCTGTCAGGGAAAATGCGCACCCAGACTTTGCCGCTTTTGGTGGCATAACGCGTCATGACCTTTCGAGCGGCTTCTATTTCGTTTGAAGTGATTCGTCCAAATTTCGTCGCCTTCAACCCGTATGATCCGAAAGCGAGAGCGACGCCTCGCGTCTCGACGCAACTGTCGAGCTTCTTTGCATTTCTGCGACCTGTATGCCACTTGCGGAATTTTACTTTTTTAGGAAATAACATGGTAGTGATTTAAGGGCTATTTGACGTTGACGGTCGCAGTAGACCTCTTTATATTCGCGGTATTAAAAATCTCGCCTTTGTATATCCAGACTTTGATCCCGATATCGCCATATGTCATATGAGCGCGTTCACGGGCAAAATCGATGTCGGCACGCAAGGTCTGGAGCGGGATACGGCCTTTTTTTAGTTCCTCGGAACGGGCGATATCCGTGCCGCCGAGACGTCCTGATAGACGAACGCGAGCGCCGCCGACGTCACGGTTCGCAGTGATCTTTTCGATCGATTGCTTCAAAACGCGGCGGAACGGCAAGCGCTTTTCGAGCCCTTCGGCTATCATCATGGCGGCGATGGCGGCGTTCGATTCCGGACTGCGGACCTCTTCAATGTCTATTTTCAGTTCTTGACCGGCGAGGTCGATCCTGTTCTTCTTGAAAAGTTTTAGGATCTTGTCGCGCAATATCGTCATCCCCTCCCCTTGGCGACCTATGATCATGCCTGGACGAGAAGTGCGTATGGTGACTTTTATGGATTTCTGATTGCGCTCTATCGCCACGTCTGCGAGATAATTAGCGCGCAGATCTTCAGTAAGAAATTCTCTCAAAATAAGGTCTGCCTTCAGAGAGTTGCGATAATTCTTGCCGGTGCCAAACCAACGGCTCTTCCAGTCGCGGATGATTCCAAGTCTATGTGAGTATGGGTGTACAGAATGTGACATGTTATTTTTTTGCTTCTTTGCTTATTGCCTTCTTTTCTTTTATTTTCTCGACTTTTGGAGCGAGAACAAGGATGATATTGCTCGTGCGCTTCTTTATTGGGTTTGCCATACCACGAGAACGAGGCATGCTGCGCTTTAGCACCTGACCGCCGTCAACGCGCAATTCTTTGACCATCAGAATGTCGCGTTCTATATGAAAGTTGTTCTTTGCATTGGCTATGGCTGATTGGATCAGAACGACCAGAGGATCAGCGCCCTTCTTTGGAGTATTAGAGAGTATCAAAATTGCCTCGTCGGCCGATTTCCCGCGAACCAGGTTTGCCGCCACACGGACCTTGCGTGGAGAGATGCGATAGTTTTTAAGTGATGCGTTGATCATGATGATATCGTGCAGGGAAATTATTTTTTGTCTGCGGCCGTCGTCGCGGCCTCCTTTGCTGATTTTGCGGCATTGACTTCGGCCTCCTTTGCCTTTAACTCGATCTCTTTTTGCATCTTGCCTCCATGGCGGATGAATTTCTTCGTAGGCGAAAATTCACCGAGGCGGTGTCCAACCATGTCCTCGGTGACTAAAACGTCTATATGCTGTCTGCCATTGTATACGCCAAAAGTAAAACCGACCATTTCAGGCGAAATGGCCGAGCGGCGATACCACGTCTTTATAGACGCTGTAGTAGCAGCTTTTTTGCCGGCTATCTTTTTCAAGAGCCGTTCCTCGACGAATATGCCTTTTTTTAGCGATCGCGCCATAAATTATTGTCAGGATTATATATACCAGATAAAAAACAAGCCCTGACGAGCTTGGAGGTATCTTAACAGAGCCGTGATTTGAAGTCAAGAAGATACATTACTCATACCTCAACGCCTCAATTGGACTCTTCTTGCTGGCTTGATGCGCTGGATAACCGCCGAATACAAGACCGATAACAGCAGAAACGGTTATGCCGAGAATGGCACCTGACCACGGGAAAACAAATGTCCAATTGATAGCCAAGAAATGCGACAAAATCAAAGCTATTAAATATGCCAAGCTAGAACCCAAAATGATACCGACCACACCGCCAATGACGGTGAGGAGGACTGCCTCCAAAAGGAATTGCGTCAGTATGTCGCGGTCTTTTGCCCCGAGGGCCTTGCGCAAGCCGATCTCGCGGGTGCGTTCAGTCACCGAAACAAGCATTATGTTCATGATGCCGACGCCGCCGACAAAGAGAGCGATCGATGCAACCGCGACGAGGAACCAGGTCAAGGCCGAAGTGATCGTACTGAGAGTGTTGGCAAGACTTTGTTGCGTCTCTACGGTGAAATCGTCCTTGGTCGGATCTGTAATGTTATGCGACTCCTCTAGAGTGAGTTTTATATTAGCGGCAGTGACCGGAACAGTAGCGTCAGAAGTCGCTTGGGTTATGATTCGATTATAATATTTCTGACCAGTCACGTATGTCATGGCTGTCGTATATGGCATGATGACCATTGAGTCGAAATCGAACAGCGTGCCGCCGCCAGATTTTGGCAATACGGCGACTACACGGAAATTGCGCCCTTTTATAGTTATATTTTGATTGAGTGGATCTTGGTTTTCAAAGAGATAATTCGCCACGTCAGCACCGATGACGACTATGCTCGACATTGAGTCGACGTCCGATTGGTCAAAGAACTGCCCTTCTGACGGATTGATGTTAAAGATGCTCGCCATTAGATCGGTGCCGCCAAATATAGTTATCTGATAGGTATTAGAGTCATACGAAGCGGTGTCCGCACCGATGACGACAGGCATGAGCGACTGCAGATCTGGCACATTCGCTTTGTTCTCGATGGCAGTCACATCTTGCGGCTTCAGAGAATCGCTATAGAGCGAGGATGCGCCTGCGGATGGGCTCGTCGATACTTGGCCTGGGATTATGGCGATCGTGTTCGTGCCGAGACCTTGGACCTCGCCGAGAATCAGATTCTGCGCTCCTGCACCAAGAGACACGACGAGCATGATAGCCGTGATTCCAATGACGATGCCGAGAATGGTCAAAATCGACCGTGAGCGGTTCGTGCGGAGCCCTGTTATCGATGTTTTAAAAAGGTGGCGTAGAGTCATAATGATAAGTGTAAAATGCAAAAGGCAAAGTGCAAAACTTGAAGACAGCCAATCTTCACATGTCCTCCACAGGATAAATATCTAGAGCCACTTCCTCGTAAGGATGCACATCTTTTATCGCGTTAATTACTGCTTGTAATTTTCCTCTAGAGCAAACAGCTTCAATTTTCTCCTCGACCACTTCTTCGAGCTTTCCGACAAGACCAATGTGAGGGTGTGCGCCTTCTTCTGGTTTAAATCTACCAACACCCTTTGAAGAAAAAGAGCAGAAATTGTAATTTCCGATTTTTCCAGCACCGGCTTTACCCATAGCTTCACGAACCACATTTGTATGTGTTTCTGGAACAAAGACAGCAATTTTTACAATTTTTGATCTCATGTTTAGAGTTTACTACTTTTTAGACTTCAACGTTATGACACTTTTACCAAGCATGTTAGATATTTCGATCGTTTCTACAATAAGCGGTTCAATCCTTTGTGCTGAGATAAGTCTGCTCATCTTTAGGAGACCCATCCAATAGGTTGATTCTCTTGCACTTTTCAAGGCAATCTCAAAATATCTCTTGAATTCCAATTTTGAGGTCGCTGCTTGAGCTTCAGTGATATTTGCTCCTATAGACATTGATGAGCGAAGCAATTGATCAGTAATAACCCAAGCGGCTTTTTTCTTTGGCAGTTCTTCACAAAGTTCAATGATATTCAAACTCAAAACAAAAGCTCTTGCTTTAACATCATTTTTAAGTTTTGCATTTAACTTTTGCATTTTGAGTTTTGCAATTTGCATTTATTTTATATACTCCGCATCCGCGCTCAAGCGATTCTTGACTTTTTCATCGCTCTCAATCTCCCCATCCATGAGACGGATGATACGCTCGGAATGTTCAGCAGTAGCGGTTTCGTGAGTGATGAGGACGATCGTCTTGCCCTCCTTTTCATTCAATTTCTGAAGGATGGACATGATGTTCTTGCCTGATTTGCTGTCGAGGTTGCCCGTAGGTTCGTCGGCGAATATGACGTCAGGATCAGTGACGAGAGCGCGCGCGATTGCGACGCGCTGACGCTCGCCGCCTGAAAGCTCGCTCTGGTCGTGATTGATGCGATTTTCCAATCCGACGGCTTCGATCGATTTTGTGGCACGCTCGTTCCATTCTGATTCGGGAATATCGTTTGAATAGTAAAGCGGCAACTTAACATTTTCGAGAACGCTCGTCCTCGCCAACAAATTAAAAGCTTGAAAGACGAAGCCGAGCTTTTGATTGCGCAGATATGCCAACTCGTTACCACCATACAAGGTTATGTTTTTACCATCAAAGTGATAACTGCCGGAGGTCGGCGTGTCGAGGAGACCGAGAAGATGGAGAAGTGTCGACTTGCCGGAGCCCGACGGTCCCATGATGGCCATGAATTCCCCTCTTCGCACATCAAAGGAAACACCAGCTAGAGCGACCGTCAGATCGCCGCCATCGTGATAGGTCTTGCGCAGGTTTTTTACTTCAATTATATTCATAATGGAAATGCAAAGTGCAAAACTCAAAATTCAAAATTAAATACGTTGAATTATAGTTTTGCATTTTGATTTTTGAATTTTGATTTAACTCCCGACGTAAGTCACTACCCTGTCGCCTGGCTTCAATCCGGAAATAATCTGTACCGTTCCATCCGAACCTTTTAGACCGATCGTTACTGGAACGGTCGAGTAGGTTTGACCGTTTTTTGAAACGAGTCGGACGTTTGTCGATGTGGAAGTTATGAGAAGCGCGCGATATGGTATTTCTAGGACATTGTCGGCTTCGTGGGTCAAGATCTCCAGATTCGATGTCATGCCGCTCTTGATCCTGCTATCTGGCGAGATGAACTGAAGGGTGACTTTGTAGGTAGGAACGCCTTCGAGAATCGTCTCCGCTGGATCTATCATGATGACCTTTTCCGGAAAATCGACATATGCCCCATAGGCATCGAGCGTGCTCGATGCCAGATCTCCAACAGCAACTTTGGCGATATCTGCTTCGGCGACGTATGCCTCGACCTTGAAGCCGGTGCCCTGAACGGCTAACCCGCCCTGTCCAGGCGCCATATATTCGCCGACATTCGGATCTTCCTGGGTAACGATCCCATCAATCGGAGAAGTCAGAGTATCTTCCGCAAGAACGGCTTGCGCTTGAGCTACCTTTGCGGCTTGCGCTGCGATGGCATCGGGAGTTGAACCTGATTGTTGAAGGGCAAATGTGTTTTCCGCTTGTGCATAGGCAGACGAAGCGCTCTTGAGCTCGGTATCTGCGCCAGATACAGTGGCGACAGCTTGGTTCAAAGTGGAAAGCGAAGTGTTCATCGAGGCGACGGCCGAGTCGATGGCTGACTGTGACAAACCGGAATTGCCAGGGCTTAGATTGTTTATTATGGCTGAAAGATCGTTCAAATACCCTTTTATCGTCGCAAGATATCCTTCTGTATTAGAAACAAATCGAATCGCATTGGAGATATTTGCCGCGCTTGCGTCATTTTGCCAATTATTGAGCACTGTTCCAATTTGCAAGCGCTCGTTATTTATGGCAAGGGCAATGGCATTCGATTGAGTGCGAACGTTTATGGTCGGGTTGGCAGTTTGAGGATTGGTAAAGAAAATGTCACCATAATTCACTACAGCGCTTTGCGCTTGGACATATCCGGTATGGATTGCATTGACAGAATCGGATAAGGCATTAATTAAAGTCGTCGAAGCAGTGTTTACGGCAGATTGATAGGCGGCATATTGCTGTGGAGTCAGACCGCTCGACATATCTGCGAGGGTCGCTTGGGCGCTTGCTAGAGCGGCCTGATCGTCCGCGTTGTCGAGCGAAGCTATAGGATCACCAGCTTTTACCGTATCGCCTATACTGACATAGATCTTTGAAATAACGCCACCCTTTTCAAAAGCCAGATCGGCCTCGCTCACAGGAGAGACTGTACCTGTGACACTGACTTGTTCGACGACATTGCCAATAGCGGCCGTTGCATACTGGAAATTCGGTTTTTTTGTTTTTGTCTTCTCATAGACGACTCCAGCAACTATGACAATAATTATAAGACCAATGATGACCCATTTATTTTTCAAGTGCCGAAAGTGCGATCTTTTCATGCCTATAATTGTAACACATAAAATTTCATCTGGTTGGTTTTATTTTTGTATAGTTTTTGGACAAGAAAAAAGCGCCCGACCGAAGCCGGGCGCTGTTAGAATTTAACAATTATAGTTTTTTGTCCGACAAAAAGATCTGGATGAGTTGTATCGGCGGCAACCGATGCGCAAGCTCTATGGCGAGCACCCGGGATATCTTGGCCAGGGGTTCATCCTGCGAGCGAAGCTCGATCTTCCGCGAATGTTCATAGGTGGCCTTCATGAAGGCCAGGACATTATCGGTAGGAACATGACCGAGCCGCTTGGGGATAGCCCGGAGACTTGCCCTGAGAAGTTCATTGACCGGAAACGACGTCATAAAGTGACCCTCCCCGACCGTGCCGACAAAAAGGCAAAGAAAATCGCCAAAACGTTTCCCCGCATCATCCGAGTGCATCAAGCTGAGCGCATCGAAGAGCTCCCCCACGATACTTGTCAGAAGATGACCCATTGCCGTAGGCACGAAACCGTGGTAATTGCTCGAAAGATAGGTGAACAATGTAGATAACGATGAAGCGTAGGCCTGCAGAGCATATTCGACCAGAGCAGGGTTCCCTTTCATTTCCAGAAAAACGGAATAAGTTGAATCTCTTTCCGTCGAATCCTGCGTCGTTGCGCCATCAGAAGCTTCAAGAATCACTGGCCATAAAAGATATAATGCCTGCAAAGATTCCTCATACTTTTGATCTATGATGCAATCTCGGATCAAGAGATTTAATTGAACCAATCTGTCGTTCGGGTTCAGTTTGGCGAGAATGACCGCCAAAAACCTATTCGTATCGTTCGCCTGAATCATAACAGGCATGATATTTTTCGTTTTCATTTATTTTCTTTCCAGAGCCGCAGCTCTCTGTCTTCTCCCGTAAGAGAAGCGCCGGAAGACATGCTTACATATGTTCCGGCCTCGTTTTTGTTGTTTTCAAAGGGCAAAACATTCGTCTCGCCTATTTTGACATTACGCTTGTTTTTAAATATGTCAAGAAAAAAGCGCCCGACCGAAGCAGGGCGCGTGTGAGGATATTATCGATAGATTAGACCAGCTTACAAGTCTTTCGACCTCTTGCTTTCAAGCATATATTTCGACAAAACAATGCTTTCCCGATAGATATTGCGGGTCATAATCTTGCTCGTCACCCGTGGATCGGGAAAATACATCTGATGACCAAATACCGTCCGCGGACCTTTTTGGCCTATGAGTATGGGATTGGTGATGATTATTCCGACAGGATAAGGGTCGATGATGGCTCTGTCTGGCGTAATCAACCACGAATGATTGCAATTTCTGAGTATGATACCGATATGATCCGGATCTCCGTTTCGCTGACATTCCATGCCTAGATAGAGACCGTCGACAACCTTGACCTCCGGAACACAGCGAGCCAAAGCTCGACAGATCGAATGGCAATTCATGCTCGGATTGTAAGATTTCGGAAGCTTTGATACATATTCTCCTGTCCGGAGAATGAGCATGCTTATCTCGCCCCATAGTTTTTGATCTTTTGGGGTCGTGTACGGTTCAAGCGAACTGTTTATGAACATAATTTCCTTTCTCTCTTAATTTTCTAAGTGATTGATATCATCTCAGAAGCGTTTTGTCAAGCAAAAACACGAGTTTCCGCTCGTGTTCATTTCTTGTAAAGCTTTGATCTTTAGCTGACCTTGACCGATAGTCGTCTTAAGGCCGCTTTTCCCCTTTAACCTATTCTGCTTTCTTTTTCTTGCCGACTTGTCTGCGCGATACGATGAAGATATTCGAGTATTTCTTTGGCGTGCGGGTCTTTTGGCCCTTGCCTGACGGCTTGCCCCACATGGTCTTCAAACGGCGCAGACCGCGACCAGTGCGCTGTTCGCCGCCGCCATACGGATGGTCTACAGGGTTCATAACCGATCCACGAACAGTAGGCCTAATGCCCATCCAACGAGAACGGCCGGCTTTGCCGATAGTGACGAGGCGATTCTCATCATTCGATACGGTACCGATCGATGCCCAGGCAGTATCGATGATCTTGCGCACTTCCGTCGACGGCATTTTGATATGCGTATAACCGGCATCATTAGCGATCACTTGGGCAAAAGATCCAGCAGAACGGACGAGACGTGCGCCGCCTTGCGGCTTTATCTCGATATTATAGACAAAAGAACCGACAGGGATGTTTTTCAAAGGAAGGCGGTTTCCGGAAGAGATCTCTGCTTTTTCTGATACGAGGAGCTTTGAGCCGACTTTTACGTCTTTTGGAAGGAGGACATAACGGCGTTCGCCATCAGTGAACTGAACCAGACCGATGAAGCCGGTACGGAACGGATCGTATTCGACGGTTTTGACTACTGCTGGCATGTCTTTCTTGTCATATTTAAAGTCGATGAGACGATAGAGCTTTTTATGCCCGCCGCCATGATGGCGCACTGTGATGCGGCCCTGATTGTTGCGAGCGACATCGCGCTTAAAACCGACCGTGAGAGGCTTGTACGGCGCAGACACAGTCAAATGGTCTTTGAAAGATATCGTTGTCATCTGTCGGCGAGATTTTGTGAATGGTGGATAGTGTTTCATGGATAATTAAAAATTTAAAGTGGAAAGGTCAAAATCTAAACGAGATTAATCTTCTCCCCTTTCTTCAAGTAAATCATCGCTTTCTTGACTCCGTTCGACGTGCCGCGCTTGCCACGGACAAAGACGCGCTTTGCCGGGAGATTCACTATGCGCACCTTGACCGGAGAAACTTTGTACAAAGCTTTGATCGCCTGGGATATCATAGGTTTGTTGGCGTTCTCTCTCACTTCAAAAGTATAAACGGCCGCTCGACCATCCTTAGGTTCGCTCATGATGCCGGATTTTTCCGTTATGCGCGGACGTAGGATTATGTCATGATGCTGACCGCGATGTACAGTCGGCGCAATAGAGACCGGCTCGATCGCAGGAGTCATCGATTTCTTGGCAGTCTTGACTGCGGCTCTCTTTATCGAAGCGTCTTTGACAACGGCCTCTTTATTCTTTTTTGATCCAAATAATGCCATGGTAGTTTATTTTTTAGTTGTTGGCTTTTCTTTCTTTGCCTTTGCTGCGACCGCCTTTTTTGTCGGCTTCTTTTCTGCGTTTTTATTTGCAGAAGTTTTTTCGATTTTTTCTGCCTTTTCATTCTCTCCCTTTATTTCTTTCTCCTTTGCTTCTTTTTTTGCCTCTGCTTTGACTCCAGCAAATATCTTCTTCGCACCGGCAATGATCAGATATTTGCAGTTCAAGACCATCAAAGGATTCGTGTTGCGATATTCTTCGATGGAGATATTCCCGAAGTTGCCAAAGCCCTTTACGACATTCGTGCCTTTCTCATCCATGGCGATGACAGCGGCGTTCTCTGGCTTGGTGGCGAGCTTTTCAAATCCTTTTATCTTTGCGAGATCGATGACGACTGCCTTCGCCTCTTTTGTTTTTGGGTCGACCAAAGAGAGCGAGTCCAAGAAAAGGATCTCGTTGTCACGGAATTTCTTTGAGAGAATGACATTGAGCGCTTTGAATTTGGCCTGCTTGTTCACTTTGCGATCGTAATTCTTGTCCTTGCGCGGGCCATGAGTGACGCCTCCACCGACCCAGATCGGCGAACGAATCGAACCATGACGAGCCTTGCCGAGACCTTTCTGTTGCCATGGTTTTCTGCCGCCGCCGCGCACCTCGCCGCGAGTCTTTGTGTGAGCGATAGGGTTGCGAGCGGATGAGCGCATTGAATTCACGACTTGATAGACCAAGTCGGCATTCCAAGGCAGTCCAAAAATCTGCTCTGGTAGAGCGATCGTTCCGGCTTCCTTGCCATTTTGATTGTATATTTTGGTTTCCATGGTAATAATGTCGTCTATTTATCTTTTTATCGGGCCATAATCTCTAGAAGGGTGCCCCGAGACCCAGGTACAGCTCCCGAAAGATACATGATGTTGTCGCCCGCGTCAATGTGGATGACTTTTAAATTCTTTACAGTGATGCGATCGCCGCCCATGCGACCGCCCATGCGCATCTTCTTTGGGACTTTGTTACGCAGGCCGCCTCCAATAGAACCCGGCTCGCGCTCGCTGTGCTTCTGACCGTGACTGCGCGGACCGCCGTGGAAACCATGACGCTTCACTACGCCTTGGAAACCCTTGCCCTTTGAAATTCCAGAGACAGTGACTTCGTCGCCCTCCTTGAATTGGGCGAGATCTACTTTGTCGCCGACCTTGAAAGGAGTCGCATCGCCGAGTCTGAATTCCTTGACTGCTTTGAATGAACCGAGATCTTTCCACTCGTCTTTTTGCGGTTTATTCACATTTTTCGGTTTGCGTGAGCCAGCTCCGATCTGAACAGCAGTATATCCGTCGGATTCTTCGTTTTTTACACGAGTTATGACATTAGGCGCGGCCAAAACTGCCGTTGCAGGATGAACGACGCCATCTTTGTCGAAGATCTGGGTCATATTCAGTTTTGTGGCAAGTATGAATTTCATGGGATTGGAAGTCTGTAAAGTCCTTAAAGTCATAAAGTCTGTAAAGTGGGTGCAATAATTCTTGCGTTTACCTTATGGACCTTATAGACTTTCAATTTTAAGGGCTATTTCTTACATCATCTTTACTTCTATGCTCACGCCTGACGGCAAATTCAAGTTCGTCAGGGCATCGATCACCTTTGGATTCGGATTAATAATGTCGACTAGACGCTTGTGAACGCGCATCTCGAATTGCTCTCGAGCGTTTTTGTGGACGAAAGAAGATCGGTTGACAGTGTATTTCTTGATCTCTGTTGGTAAAGGAACTGGACCGAAGAATTCTGCATCATACCTAGCCGCCGTATCCATGATCTGCTTCAAGCTCGCATCGAGGATCTTGTGCTCATAAGCACGGATACGGATGCGGAGCTTTGGCAGTTCTGCAACTTCCGGCGCGGCCTTCTTTGCGTGCTGGACCTTGGTTACGACCGGCTTGGCGTGGGTCTCTTTTTTAATTGTGTCTTTTGTGGGCATGGATTACGCTACGACTTTCGTTACAACTCCGGCACCGACTGTCTTGCCGCCCTCTCGGACAGCAAAGCGCTGTTTGTCTTCGAGAGCGACTGGTGCGACGAGCTTGACCTTGAAGGTTACAGTGTCTCCTGGCATGACCATCTCCACCTTTTCAGGCAAAGTGACCTCGCCGGTGACATCTGTCGTGCGGATATAGAACTGGGGCTTGTACCCGGTAAAGAATGGGGTGTGACGACCACCTTCTTCCTTTTTCAAAACGTAAATCTCCGCTTCGAATTCTGTGTGCGGCTTGACTGTACCCGCCTTGGCGAGAACCATGCCACGAGTGACATCGTCTTTTCCTGTTCCTCGTAGAAGGAGTCCTGCATTGTCGCCAGCGAGGCCTTCCTTTAGAGATTTATTGAACATTTCGATACCTGTAATGACTGTCTTTGCGGTATCTTTGAAGCCAATGATTTCGACTTCCTCGCCTACAGTGATCTTGCCACGTTCGATACGACCCGTAACGACAGTACCACGTCCTTCGATCGAGAAAATGTCCTCGATAGGCATAAGGAACGGCTTGTCGACCTCACGAACTGGTTCAGGAATATAAGTGTCTAGAGCATTCATGAGCTCGTCGATCTTTCCAACCCATTCTGGCTTGGCTTCGAGAGCACCAGTAGCAGAACCACGAATGACAGGCACATTTTTGCCGTCAAAGCTGTTTTTGGTCAAAAGCTCGCGGACTTCCTCTTCAACGAGGTCAATGAGGTCCTTTTCAGGGACTAGATCGCATTTATTTAGGAAAACAAGGATCTTTGGAACACCGACCTGGCGAGCCAGGAGAACGTGCTCGCGAGTCTGAGGCATGACTCCATCAGTAGCTGATACGACGAGAATGGCTCCGTCCATCTGGGCGGCACCAGTGATCATGTTTTTTACAAAGTCGGCGTGGCCTGGGCAGTCAATGTGAGCGTAGTGGCGAATAGGAGTTTCGTATTCTACGTGAGATAGAGCGATAGTGACGGTCTTTGTAGAGTCACGGACCGTACCGCCCTTTGTGATATCAGCGTATGCCTTGACCTCAGCAAAGCCTTTCTTTGATTGGACAGCCAAAATAGCGGCCGTCAAAGTAGACTTGCCGTGGTCGATGTGACCGATAGTACCGACATTGACATGCGGCTTTGTGCGATTGAATTCTTTTGCCATAATATTTTTGTTATTGCTTTTTCATCTTGTCTCCAACCAGAAGATCGAAAACAAAATAAAAAAGATAATCTTGTAAAATTATTTGTTAAAGCGTAGGTCTCTTTTGAGAAAAGTCCTACTTAGCCAACGCAAAATGCGTATTGCACATACTAGCAAATGGTAGTTTGCATGTCAAATTTTGGGCGCACAAAACAAAAAAGCCCAGGAAAAATCCCGGACCTTCTTTTTTATAAATTACAAATGTCCCCTATTTCCTCTCTGCAACGATCTCTTTCTCTATATTCGGCGGTACGACTTCATAGTGATCGAATTCCATCATGGCGGAACCTTGACCGGAGGTCATAGAGCGGAGCTGGGTAGTGTAGCCGAACATTTCTGATAGCGGCACCTTTGCGATGATAGAGATTGCCTGCCCCTTTGGATTGCTGCCTTCTATCAGACCGCGCTTTGAAGCGATCGAACCATTGACATCGCCCATGTATTTCTCTGGACAGACAACCTCAAGCTTCATGATCGGTTCAAGAATAACCGGCTTTGCGCGCTTGGCGGCCTCTTGGAAAGCCTGCGAAGCGGCTATTTTATATGCGATTTCAGACGAGTCGACATCGTGATACGAACCATAGGTCAGCTCGCAAGACACATTGACCATCGGGAATCCGGCGACGATGCCGCGGGCCATAGCTTCGTGCACGCCCTTTTCGACAGCAGGAATGAATTCCTGCGGGATAACGCCTCCCTTGATCGAGTTAATGAACTCGAAATCATCATAACGTGAGACATTTTTCGGTATTTTTGCGTTTTTTTCGATCGGTTGCATCGGTTTGATGTTCAATTTGACGTGACCATATTGACCTTTGCCTCCAGTCTGTTTGATATATTTGTGCTCTGCCTCTGCGGCGCCGAGGATCGTTTCGCGATATGCCACTTGCGGTTCGCCGACGTTCGCTTGCACGCCGAATTCCCTCTTCATGCGGTCGACCATGATCTCGAGGTGAAGCTCACCCATGCCCGAGATGATCGTTTCTCCAGTTTCCTGATTGCTCGAGACTTTGAAAGTAGGGTCCTCATTGCCGAGCTTGTGCAAAGCCATGCCCATTTTTTCTTGATCGGCTTTTGTCTTTGGTTCGATGCGCAGAGAAATGACAGGTTCCATGAATTTGATCGTTTCAAGGATGATCGGATTGTTCTCATCACAAAAGGTATTCGAGGTAAGAGCGTCTTTCAAACCGACGGCGGCAGCTATCTCGCCTGAAAAGACTTTCTTGACCTCTTCGCGTTTGTCGGCCTGGAGACGGACGATGCGGCCGAGGCGCTCTTTTTTGCCTGTCGTTGAATTGTAAATATAGGTGCCTGCTTCGATAGTTCCGGAATAGACGCGGAAGAACGTCAGCTGTCCGACGAATGGATCGTTTTGAAGCTTGAAAGCAAGGGCGCAGAACGGCTCTTCATCTGATGCGTGACGCATGACCTCTTCGCCTGTGTCTGGATTTGTTCCTTTTACCGGTGGAATATCAAGTGGTGATGGCAAGTAATCGACGACAGCGTCCAGAACGAGCTGTACGCCGCAGTTTTTCAATGCCGAGCCAGTAAAGACTGGGAAAATCTTGTTGGCAATGACTGCTTTACGGGCGACTGTCTTGAATTCATCCATAGTGACTTCCTTGCCCTCGAGATATTTGCTCATGAGCGCATCATCGTGCTCGACGACTTTCTCGAACATCTCAGCGCGATATTTCTTTGCGTCGGCCAAAAGATTTTCTGGGATTTCTTTCTCAACGATCTTGTCGCCCATCTCTCCCTCAAAATAATATGCTTTCATGCGCAGAAGATCGACAACCCCTTTGTGATCGGCTTCGAGACCAATTGGGATTTGAAAACGCACGGCGTTCTTATTCAAACGTTCAAGGATGGAAGCGAAGGACCTTTCGAATGAGGCGCCCATGCGATCAAGCTTGTTGACAAAGCATAGGCGTGGCACGTTTCCCTCGTCTGCATAGCGCCAGTTCGTCTCTGATTGTGGTTCGACGCCTGCGACTCCGTCGAATACGACGACTGCACCGTCCAAGACGCGCAAGGACCTTTTGACCTCGACGGTAAAGTCTATGTGTCCGGGAGTGTCGATGATGTTGAAACGCACCATCTTTGATTTGTCTGTCGGCGGCATATAGGTCGGATTCCAGAAACAGGTAATAGCCGCCGCTGTAATCGTAATGCCGCGCTCGCGCTCTTGCTCCATCCAATCAGTGACTGTGTCGCCCTCGTGCACCTCGCCTATTTTGTGCGTCATTCCGGTGTAATACAAAATGCGCTCCGATGTGGTCGTTTTGCCGGCATCGATGTGGGCTATGATTCCAAAGTTTCTTACTGATTTAAGTGGGTAGTCGCGGTTCATAAATTAAATTAATGATTAATTGAGCTTTTCAGGGCTATTTGTCTTGTAAATTAAAAAAGCGTCGAGGCCTTTTAGTGAGGGATATGGTACAGGAAAAGGAGGAAATAATCAAATTCTTTGTAAAAAATCACTTATAGAGAATGACAATAAGGGTCATGATTAAAATTACAAGGGATGCAAACGAAACTACGAATGTTGCAATCCCTATACTTTTTGATTTCTTTGATTCCTTAACCAAAGTTCTTAGAGTTTCATTATCAATATTTGGCACCATAATTGGCATGATATTTTAATCAAATAACTTTGCTTAATTCATCTTCACTAAAAATACTTTCGCACTTTCTACACTGGTATTCAGGAATGGTTGGAGAGTCATAAGAACCGTCCCGGCTTATGTCACCAACCATACCATGTAAGTTTCCTGTTTTATATAGCTCCCCATGACATCCAAATTTTGGACACTTGATTATATTTTGACTGCTATTTTCTTTTTCCATAAATAATATAAATGAGTGCTCTGTAGATAATTGATTCCCAGAAGATAAACCAAATTAGAGTAGTAATCAGTACATGAAATATATCTGCCACTAAAATATTCCATAAAGTAAAAGTTCTCTCTTTAACTTTAATGTTATTTATCCAGTCACTATGGCTTGTACCATAATTTATTTGTTGATTTACAAATTCATTAGGAGTTACGATACTACCGTCAGTATTTCTTAAGGCCTGTGCCAGGATCGCCTGTACATAAGAGCCATGGAACTCCTCATCTAAACCAGTTGTACTGGCTATTTTATTTCCATACATTTGAGTAAAATAACTCAAAGGTAAAATTTCTGGCTTTGGATCTTCTGACACTGGAATTTTTTCTAAAAGCTCCTGCGAACTAGAAATATCACCGCAATCAATTATTGGATTTCCTGTTGATAGAGATGATTCAGTCCCAGAAAAATCAAAGCTAGGATAAAAATAGCAACTTACTTCCTTGCCAGATGCACTTGAGTAATTTGGCTCAAAACTATAAGAGGTATATCTTAAAATTGTCCATGAAGAACAGCTTAAACAAATAACAGTAATTCCCAGAATCAAAACAACAATCGTACTCCCATAAATCAACACATTCGCCATGCGGTGCCACCACCTGCCAGCAAGCTCGGGTCGATTGACGATGAGTAAATTAAGAAATTTTTTCATATATACAAATATCATACCCCCATCACCCACCCGGCGCAATCAGGTTATTTGTCGACATTAAATCCAATCTTTTCCTCGAGCGGTATCGGCGTGTCCATGAATTCTTTTACATACTTATATAGTTTGGTCAGAGTTATCCCTTGCTTTAGCTGATCGAGTTCAAGACTGTTGAATTTGCTGGCGAGTTCTTTGTTATCAATAATCATTTGGCGAAGTTTAACAAAAGTTCTCATAATTGATATGTTCACTTGAACGGCTTTCTTGCTATTCAGCACCGAGGAAAGCATCGCTACGCCCAGTTCAGTAAAAACCGTAGGCGAATACTTGATATGTTGCCCTTGCTTTAAGATCACAGTTTGTGATCTTAAAAGATATCCTTGCCACACTTTGGTTTCTTGGTCATTTAACTTGAACATAAAATCCTCTGGAAATCTTTCTGCGTTCCTTTTTACAGCCTGATTAAGAATCCTTGTGTCAACGCCGTATAGTTCTGCCAGGTCGCGATCAAACATGACTTTTCTGCCACGAACAAGAAAAATAAGCCGAGTTATGCGCTCAGTTGGAATTTGAATATTTTTTGCGAGTGATTTTTCTTCTTTCATTACACAATTATATCAAGAATAAAAACTTGATACTTTATTTTGGAATAGCAAAAAGTGAAAAAGGTGTGGAAAAATAAATTTCACGCCACAACTTTCCTTTTCACCCTTTCAAACTCTTTCAATAATCCAAGTTCCTTGCTATTCCACCGATTACTCCAACCCATCTTGTTCGGCTTGCACAAGGCGCAACTTCGCTTTTTTAGTTTGTATCTTTTTCGCATGATTTTCTACATTATCTTTTAGACAACACAGATCGCACTTCCAAAATACTGGATTATAATATGCCTTATCGCTCGATCTGATGACAAATTTCAAGAATCCACATGATCTGCAGACGGAAAGCTCGGTCCATTTCTGAACCAAAGTATTTGCAAAGCAAATAAATTCTGGAGATTTGTTTTCCATGACTTTTATTGCTAAATTTTATCAGACAGAAAATTCAGGTCAAGAGAAAACCGGTGAAATTTTACATATCAGTCACAAATTGTGACTGGTTAAAGTCTTAATTCCCCATCCAAATCGCCCAATTCAAATATCCTGCAAAAGTTACCCAAAGAATGTAAGGCAAAAGAATCCATGCGGCAGTCTTCGAGACGCGATAAAAATTGACAATAAGATAAAGAATAGAAAACCAGAGAGCAAGAAGCTCAAAGAATGCCAATCCCGGCTGTCGCAAGCAAAAGAAAACATATGACCAGAGAATATTCAGGACAAGCTGGATACAGAAAAGCGCGATGATATTCGCTTTTTGCCAATCGCCGCTCCAAAACCGCTTCGTCCAAGGATTCCATGCCTTGTCGCGATTTTCAAGCAAGGCGTTTTCCACTTGCCAATTCTTTTTCCAGACAATGAATAGAGATATGCCAATGAAAAGGAAGAGGATCGTCCAAACCGGACCAAAGATCCATGATGGCGGATTCAATGCTGATTTTGTGAGAGCGGCATACCACGAGCCGATCGCTGGCAAGGTGAAGATAGAGCCGATCCAACCAGCGAGAAGCGGGACGAGAAGCGCGATCGCAAGCTTGAACCAATTCGATTTATTCATGGAAAAAGTATAGCACATAGCAAAGGCCTTCCTAATGACACAATTCCAAGGGCTACCCTTGGACAAGAAAAATCCCTTCGCCAGCCAGCGGAGGGACCTCTTCTTTTTTGTAAGATTCCGATATATTAGACTTCGATTCTAGATTTTCGGCTCCTATTACCAGGCAAAGTGCGCAAAGGCCTTGTTTGCTTCGGCCATCTTGTGCATCGTATCGCGCTTCTTGACTGCTTCGCCTTCGTTTTTAGAGGCGGCAATGATCTCGTCAGCCAGTTTTTCGTGCATCGGCTTGCCTTTTTTGTTGCGAGCGACCTCGACGATCCATTTCATGGACAGCGCGGCGCGGCGCTCAGGACGGACTTCGCGCGGCACCTGATAGTTTGCGCCACCGACGCGACGAGAGCGGACTTCCATTGATGGCATAGTGTTTTTTAAAGCGGCTTCAAACAATTCAATTGGATTTTCTACTTTTGCTTTCTCCTTTAATAGATCAAACATCCCGTAGACGATCTCGCGAGCCGTGGATTTCTTGCCGGAATCCATACAGTAATTGATGAATTTCGTTATTTTGACCGATTCATAGCGCGAATCTGGTCGGATGGCTGGCTTGTTTTTTATTTTTCTTCGCATGATAGTTTATTTTGCCGCTTTCGGCTTCTTGTTTCCATACTGGCTACGACCTTTTCTGCGGGCTTCAACGCCAGCGCAATCGAGCACGCCGCGGACTATGGAATAGCGCAGACCGACATCCTTGACACGACCTCCACGAAGGAGGACCACTGCGTGTTCCTGGAGATTGTGACCCATGCCTGGAACATAAGCGGTGACTTCCATCCCGTTCGAGAGACGCACGCGGGCGATCTTGCGGATGGCTGAGTTAGGCTTTTTCGGAGTCTTTGTCGTGACTTTGATGCAGACGCCGCGCTTGAATGGCGCCGGGAAAAAGCTCGGGCGATTCTCGATGCTATTGAAGGTGCGCGTGAGAGCGACCGATTTCGACTTTCTCTTGAAGCTCCTGCGGCTCTTTTTTGTGAGTTGGTTTATTGTTGGCATAATGATTGATTTAAAGTTGAAAATGCAAAATTCAAAATTAAAGCCCGATTCCTTGGCCTTATAATTTTCACTTCGAACTTTTAACTTGCTTTGGTCCGCCTGATTTTTTCACTCGATTCCCCCTTGAGATATGAGGGAATGAATTACTCATGCGGAACCGTGATAATGTACGTTTTGCAACGTCTGATAAAGCTAACATAAAAAAATTGGGAGAGCAAGCTTTCTCGCACTCCCTGTGCCAAATGTTTTCGGTTACAGAAGATAGGCACAACCATCCCCTTAACCTAGTAATCGCCCTCAGAAGGATTCGGCTAAGTTGCTTTAACTCTCCTACAATGCTGCCAACGCTACCACGATCGGCTGATCACAGTGAATAAATTAATTTAATTGAAGAAAAAAGACAAGCTTGGGCGAAAATTATTTTGGAAGCAAATTTTTTATACCTTCTGCAGATAGAGTGTATGCTCTTACAAACGAATCATCGACATGAGCATAAAGAATTCCCTCACCGGGTTTTGTTTCAACGAACTGGCTGGCAAAAGTAATCGTCTTTGCCTCGGTGTCTCGAATGAGCGGTTCCGGCGAAACCCAGTCTATTTTTCCTATTTCATAATCATAAATAAAAAGCCCAACAGAAAACATGCCATATCTAGTCTTGCCGTCAACTTTCGTGTTTGCTTCACGGCCATTAATGATACCAAGCAATTTATTCTCTCCGAGATCTATAAAACTTTTTGGCAAAAGCGGCCCCGGCGAAGCATGGCTTCCAATCCAAGAAATATTATTTTCAGCCGGATGAAAAGCCGTCTCGCCAAACTTCCATGGCTCTCCCATGTCTTCGGCAAGAGCGACGCGCACAGTCGAATACGTCCGATCTTTTTCTTTCTTACTCGATTCAAAAAGATTATAACGAAATCCTTTACTGTTGAGCGGTGCGATTGAGACCTCCTTGGCTCCTTCAAAAGTCTTTGGATCAGCCATGAGCGCCGGCATTGTCATTTCTAGCGAATCAAGATCTTTTCCGATTGCGTGGCCTAGATGAATGAGAGCATGCTTCTTTGATTTATTGAGAAAAGGAAGAGTAAAATATATATGCATCAATCCAGACATATTGTCGATGAATATATCTGGATCTTCAAAGCCGATAAAATCCAACCCCGGTCCACTTAATTTGGAGATAATTTCATCTGAATGAGCAAGATTCAATTCACCGCCAATTGAAAAACACTCCAGCGAATCTCCTTTTACAATATGTATTTCGCTCCTATCAATATAACCACTGACTTCGACATCACCTTCCCTGCTCACGATACAGCGTACAATGCCCCTTCTATTCTTTGATGTTGGATCAAGAGCAATAGCCATGACATGCTTGAACCTGCTGTCTGTTTTGATCACCTTGCCTTGGTGTTGAACAAATATATCATTCATACTTTTATTACATCCCAGTAAACGCATGGAACAAGACCATAATGAGCGGGCTGACGAGAGGCCAAATGACAAAGAGCGCTATCAGGAGAAAAAAAATGGAGTATCGCTCGATGATCATGCGGACATTGGACATTGATGGCGGTAGAAGGGAGAAAAGTATATGCGATCCATCAAGCGGAGGTAAAGGAACGAGGTTAAAGAGAGCCAGCACGATGTTTATAAGGACGACATATGAGGAGATCTCGACGAACGATGCCGATAATGGCGCAAAACGTATGAATAAACTAAAGATAACGGCTATGAAAAGGTTACAGCACGGACCAGCGACAGCGATGAGGACTTCGCCGCTGCGAGGATTTTTTAGATTATAGGGATTCCATTGCACCGGCTTGGCCCAACCGAAAGTAAAACCGAACAAAGACGTGATGATCGGAACCAGAACAGAGCCGAAAGGATCCAGATGTTTTAATGGATTCAAAGTCAATCGGCCTTGGATACGCGGTGTTGGATCGCCGAGAGCCACGGCGGCATAGCCATGCGACAGCTCGTGGAGAACCACGGACATGATGAGGATGATTATAGAGAATATAATGGATATTGGGTCCATATTTGGATTAAAGGTGAAAGTAAACAAACAGAACCCAATTTCCAATTATCTGTATTAGCCAAAGAATAATTGAACCTGAATTTAAAAAATATAAATTTCCAGGCGTCATTTTTCGATTTGCTTAATTTCCTTGCATAAATACCATACTATGGTATCATCCTTCTTACTTAATCACATGGCCAGAGTATGTGCAATAACAAAGGTTGGTTCGAGAATGGGTGGCGGATATTCAAACCGCACTCGTGCAACACAGTTCAATCCTACAGGATCTGTGCGCCGCTACCCCAACCTGCAAAAAAAGCGCATTTACATCCCTGAGCTCAAGAAGACCATGATCCTCACCATCTCCACCCGCGCTCTCAAGACCATCCAAAAGAACGGTGCTTACAAGACTCTCAAGAAGGCAGGGTTGATCTAATCAAGGAGAAATCGAACTTGACTAGCACAAAATGATGTGCTAGTTTTCATTTTAGGCGTGGCTCCTCCAGTTACCCCTTAAGTAGGACACTCTCTTGTTGATAATAGTAACTCGACGCAGTTCTAAATCCAAGCACCTCTCTCGGTCGGTCATTCAAGAAGGAATGGATTTCAACCAATTCTTCT